>ENA-OWOU01000001-OWOU01000001.1-gut-metagenome-genome-assembly--contig:-NODE-1-length-296852-cov-9.991613_pt1 | contig 296852 bp, 259 predicted proteins | sample MGYA00248248_ERZ651801 | MGnify/ENA primary metagenome ERZ651801 (study PRJEB26908, sample SAMEA4031710) | gut metagenome | biome: gut; feature: normal infant; material: stool | place: China | collected... | reverse complement strand
GTTACTAATAGGTCGAGGGCTTAATCTGGTTAATAACGGAGAAAAACAAATCGGATTTGTATGAAGTTTTGAAGGTATATTAAAATAAGACGTAATTCCTATTGCGTCCTTTTTCTATATTTGATATAATATTTAAATATAGGGGATTGGTCAAATGGTATGACAGAAGTCTCCAAAACTTTTAGCGGGAGTTCGATTCTCTCATCCCCTGTTATTAAACCTTGAAGCGATATAGTTGTTTCAAGGTTTTTTATGTTTAATAATAAAAAGATATGTATTACAATGGGAATAAAGTGTTTATTGGTAACTATAATGAAATAAATTTGTATTTCAAAATGGATTACAAATGTAAGGAGGATTTTTAATGAAGGAAAAGCTTAAGATTAATGTTACAAAGCCACAATATGTGCAGATATCTGATATTACATATGCGCAGGTGGATTCGTGGTATGATCACTGTCGCAGAGATTTAAAACTCGATTTAATATATCCGGAGGATAAGTTTGACAAGCGTTATCCCTGTATTGTATGGATATGCGGTGGTGCATGGATGAGGATGGATAAGTCAGCACATCTATCGTATCTTAGCATGCTTGCACATCAAGGCTTTGTTGTTTGCAGTGTGGAATATCGCACATCAAATGAGGGTAGTTATCCTATACAGATAGAGGATGTAAAGGCTGCAATCAGGTATTTGAAGGCACATGCAGATAGATACAGAATTGACAAGGAGCATTTTGGTGCGATGGGAGAATCAGCAGGAGGATTTTTGACGTGTATGGCAGCATTGGATCATGATAAGGCTCATGATGTTGGAGACTATCTTGAGGAGTCAAGCAGCATTCAGGCAGCCTGCCCGTGGTATCCACCGACTAACCTTAGCACATTTAAGTATAAAGATGCCGAGGAGAGTGCAGCATCTATGGAGTCGCTTTTACTCGGATATAATATTATGAGAAATATAAAGGATGCATACAATAGTTCTCCTGTTTCCAAGGTGACAAAAGATGCTCCTCCATTTTTGATTATTCACGGTATAAATGATCAGACAGTTCCATTTGAGCAGAGCGAGGAGCTTTATGATAAGCTTATTGAAAATGGCTGTGACGCGGATTTGATTGCATTGGAAGATGCTGACCATGCTGATCTGCAGTTTTTCCAGGATGAGCTGTGGGATAAAATAATCGAGTTTTTCAAGACTAAATTAGGGTAAATTATGTCAAATTGCAGCTTTTAAAAATGTTATTTCAAGTGGGAATAAAGTATGTTGATAAAGGCTGTTACATATTTTAGCAACTGAATAATTATGGACAATCATAAAACCATAGTATCTTAATGTTTTTAAGATATCTATGGTTTTTATTTTTGAAATCAATGGAAATATTAAGTATTGCCGAAAGTATTTTGATATTTTTGGCAGCTTAAATTAGAAACAAATTCCTGTTATGGCTTATCCTAATATTGTCTCCAGAAAATACCACTTGATTTTCTCGAACATATGTTATATAATACAAACGAATGTTCGAGAGATGGCGGGAGGCATTATGTTAACGTTAATCAGTGCTGATATTATGGAAAAACTTAAGATTTTGTCGGATGCGGCGAAGTTTGATGTTGCATGTACTTACAGTGGTACATCCCGTTTGGGCAATGGAAAGGATATGGGGAGCACATTTGCCAGTGGAATATGTCATTCGTTTACAGCTGATGGCAGGTGTATATCACTTCTCAAGATACTTTTTACAAATGAATGTATTTATGATTGCAGGTACTGTATCAACAGATGCACTAATGATGTTGAAAGAGTAACATTTACACCTGAGGAGGTATGTAAGCTCACCATTGAGTTTTACAGACGCAATTATATAGAGGGACTTTTTTTAAGCTCAGGTATCATAGAATCGCCCGAGCATACCATGCAGCTTTTATATACCACGCTTTTTCTTTTGAGAAACAAATATCATTTCAATGGGTATATACACATCAAAGGTATACCGGGAGCCTCCTCTGAGGTTCTTGAGATGATTGGATATCTTTGTGACAGGATGAGTGTTAATCTGGAGTTGCCCACAGCGGAAGGGCTTAGGGCAGTTGCTCCGAATAAGGCGCGTAAAAACATTCTTACATCTATGAGATTTATTCAAAATGGTATAAAGGACAGCCGAATGTATCATGGCAATAGAAGTATGAAAAACCGTATGTATATAGATGAGCAGGCATATTATGGGCAGATGGACGAAATAAAAGATAGTGCTGCCAGATTGTCAGAGTATCACAGAAGTCTTAGTGTTGCTTCAGATTGTGAGAAGGCAGATAGGCTTGCTGAGAAAAGCTGGGGATTGGGAGCGCAGCTAAATCCGGGAGTTGTCTGTGAGACAACGGACGCTTCTTATGGAAATAGCGCTTATATTAATAAAACAGGCTTAAGCATCAAAAGACCGGACAGATATTACGTGCCGGCTGGGCAGAGTACCCAGATGATAGTGGGAGCAACCGGAGAGAGTGATTATCAGATTATATCTGTAGCAGAAGCAATGTACAACAGGTTTGATATGAAGAGAGTATTTTACTCGGCTTTTGTGAATGTCAATATGGATGAGTCATTGCCGGGTATCGGGCAACCACCACAGCTAATGAGAGAGCATAGGCTTTATCAGGCAGATTTTCTTATGAGATTTTATGGCTTTAAGGCTGGCGAACTTTTGTCAGAGGATAATCAGAGCTTTAATGCTTATATTGATCCAAAGTGTCAGTGGGCTGTAGAACATCTGGAGTGTTTTCCGGTTGAGATTATGACTGCAGATTATTATACACTTCTCAGGGTTCCGGGCATAGGCACTAACAGTGTCAGGCGTATTATAAAAGCCAGAAAGCATGCAAAGCTTACGTTTACCGATTTGAAGAAAATGGGTGTTGTGCTCAAAAGGGCACTGTACTTTATTACCTGTGATGGTCGTATGATGTACAATACAAAGCTTGATGAAAGCTATATTACAAGGCACCTTATATATAATGAAAGACCGGATACAATGCTTTTAGCTGACAATAAATCATGTACATATGAGCAGATGAGTATATTTGATTTTATATCCGAATAATTACTGATATTTTTGTAAACTTTAAAGGAGAAGTATGCGTGGATAATATAATATTGAGATGTGACAATAATATAAATGGGATTTTTACTGCGATATATGATGCTTTTGTATATAAAAATCAAATGCAAAAAGAAAATCACGAAATATACCGGGACAATATTTCTATTGAGATAGGCATTGGAGGAAACTATACACTTTTTTCAAAGATGATAGATATTGAAACAGATGAGGTAAAGGTCCAAAAGACAATTTTGACAATTCAAAAGAAGCTTGGTTTTAAGATATATGAGACTGTATTTGATGCTTTGTGCCATTATTCTGGTAATAGAGCAACAATAGTGCTTGGATTTCTTGTCAGAGCATTTAAGGTGGGACAAAGGATTATGGAGCATATGACCGATAAATATGTTATGGAGGTATTTGAGCTTTCAAGAAAGGTAAATAAAGAAGCTGACAAGATAAGAGGTTTTATTCGTTTCAGTGATAATGGAAACTATCTGCTGGCTCAGTTTGAGCCGAAATGCGATATGATACCTATTGTTATGTGGCATTTTGTTGACAGGTATCCCGGGGAGAATTTTGTAATCTATGATGAGAGAAGAAGGTATGCAGTGGTTCACCCGAGGCTTAAGGAGTGCTTTTATATCAATGAAAGTGATTTTAAACAGCTTGAGAAAAGTGTGCCGGGGAAGACAGATGATTTTGAACAATTATGGAAGGTGTATTTTGAGTACACTGATATAAAGGAACGATTCAATCCACAATGTCAGCGCAATCTTTGTCCAAAGTGGTATAGGAAGAATATGGTGGAATTTACCTGATTTTTGAAAGCCTGTAATTGTTGCTGGTCGTAGTATGGCTTGAACAGTAATATAGTGACAGAAATACCAATAAATGATACAATTTATAAATATATACTTAATCATAAATGAGGGGCAAAATACCTTTTGACCCTCATATCATATTATATCAGGGTGATGCTATGCAGATATCTAATTTGGTAAGTCAATATAACAATTCAGTGGCAAATGGTGAGCCTATGACAGGAGCAAAGGGCGTTGAGAAGCTGGTATCTTCTTTAAATGAAATGTCAAAAGGGATGATATTTGAGGGTACAGTAAGCAGTGTCCGCGGAAATCAGGTGAAGCTTGCCTTGTCAAATGGTCAGCAGATTTTAGCAAGGTTAGCAGGGAAGTTTTCATTTGAACAGGGGCAGTCTGTGTTTTTTCAGGTGAAAAATAATGATGGAGGCACTATAGAAATAAAACCATATACTGTTGATGGAGAGGGAGTCAACCTCACACTTATGGACGCACTAAAGGCCGCAGGACTGCCAGTAGATGGCACCAATTTGTCGATGGTGAATAAGATGATGGAGGAGCAGATGCCGATTGATAAGACAAGCCTTAATCAGATGTATCAGCTTGTGCAGGATAATAAGGGTATTAATGTGACTACACTGGTTGAGTTAAAGAGGCTTGGAATTGAAATTAATCAGGTAAACGCAGCTCAGTTTGAAAATTATGCTAATGACAAACAGGCTATTACAATTGCCATGGATAGTTTGATAGAGGAACTGCCGAATGCTCTTTCAGCCGAAGATTTATCAATGTATAAGCTTGTAAGTCAGGCAAGGGATATCTTAAATATTGTTACAGATGGGTTGCCGGAAGATGCATTTATTTCAAATGAAGACGCAGATATGTCTCAGTATGAAGCCATAATGCGTGATAATCAATCTGCACCTGTAGTAAAAAAGCACTTTAATATTGCTGAATTATTCGAATCACTAAACAGTGTTTCCGGTGAATCACAGGATATTCAGACAACACAAAAAATAAATAATTCCTCAGTAATAGATAATATATTTTTACAGGGGAATGAAGCAAAATCAAATACTATTGGATTTATTTTATCAGATAAGCAGATAGAGGAGCTTAATGAACAGGTCAGGAAGCTGCTTCCTGATTTACAGGAAAATAATATTTCTTTGTATTCAGAGGATAGCAGTGTTGTTGGAATACTTAATGATATAAATAGTATGTTGGAAAACACACCGGCAAATGCCGATGCACTGAGACATTTGTTTTCAGGAGAAGCCTTTAAGCTTATGTTAAAGGAGACATTAGAACAGCAATGGATGATAAAACCGGGAGATTTAGAAAAGAATCCTAAGAAGATTGATGGCTTGTACGATAAAATTGAAAAACAGATAATTAATATGGAAAATATTTTAAAAACATCTGGAGTGGTGAATCCTAAAGCAGAGGCATTGGCAGATAATATCCGTGGAAATATAGAATTTATGAATCAGATAAATGAAGCATATACATACATGCAGGTTCCATTGAGGATGAACGAAGGAAATGCCAGCGGACAGTTGTATGTTTACACAAATAAGAAAAGTATATCGGACCCTGACAAAGAATTATCAGCATTTTTACATTTGGATTTAGAGTATCTTGGTGGGACAGATGTGTCAATTAAAATGCTTCATAGGAAGGTGACAACTAATTTCTATTTGGATAGTGATGAGTCATATGCAATGGTAAAGCAATTTCTGCCAGTGTTGGAAAAAAGATTGCAGGATAAGGGCTATAATTGTGAATTGACTGTAAATAGTGATTCGAAACAGATGAATTTTGTCGCTGGATTTCTTAAAAAAGATTTGCCACCTACAGGTCAGGTACATAGATATTCCTTTGACATGAGAGCATAGCGGTGTATAAGATAATTTATGAATAGTTACATAATTAAAGCTTACTTTAGAAAGACAGGTGAGTTGTATGCATGGCGAAAAGAATAATCGCAACAATAATGGAATAGACACAGGCAAAACAGCCATAGCTATAGAATATGTGCCGGGAGAAGCAGCACCCAAAATACTAGCTACAGGCAAGGGCGTTATTGCTGACAAAATTATTGAGAGGGCAAAGGAAAGCAATGTGCCTACATATAAGGACGATAAGCTTGCTGATACACTGTCTAAGCTTAAAATAGGTGATATGATTCCACCGGAGTTGTATGAGGTTGTTGCGGAGATACTTGTTTTTGCTAATGATTTGGATAAGCTTAAGGCAAAAATTGATCAACGGTAATGTGAAGGTTTACAGTATTTGAGGCAGTTATGAATAAAAGAAGTGTTGGAAGTATATACGAGCAGCTTGCAGCTGAGCAGTTAATAAATATGGGATACAGGGTACTTATTCGCAATTACAGAAATCGCTATGGAGAGATAGATATAATAGCCAGGGATGGGGATACAATATGTTTTTGCGAGGTGAAATATCGTAGGGATAATGGTTGTGGAAGCGCTCTTGAAGCAGTGGGGTATAGCAAACAGAAAAGAATCATATCAGTTGCTCGCTATTATCTTATGACACATGGTCTGAGTGAATGGACACCATGCAGATTCGATGTGATAGCAGTGGATGATGACGAGGTTACGGTGTTGAAGAATGCATTTGAGGGCAGTCAATAACTATTATCTCGGCAGTGATGGATAGGTATTACTGGACCGTTAATTTATAAACGTTTGGACAGACTATTTCATAAAAACAGATAAGGAGCAGGCAATTATAAGAAGTAACATAACTACAAATAGTAATTATAAGCAGCAATAGTTATCGGAAATATATAATTGCATAGATATAAATATGAAGACAGAGATTGATAAGAATATAAAGATTGATAAGAATATACAGGCTGAAAACATACACAAAGGTGTTGATGAAATTACTATAAATGATTTTGTGGCAAAGAATGATAAAGATGTTCTGGAATTAAAAAAGCACGTCCTTTCAAGCGGAAGTGTTGTTCCTTTGTTACATTTTAAGAAGCTAAATGAGCTTTCTATGATAGAGCATTGCTTTACAACACGTCTTGGTGGACTCAGTGAAGGGATGTTTGAAAGCTTAAATCTAAGCTTTACACGTGGTGATGACGAGAAAAAGGTCTTAGAAAACTATAAAAGAGTGGCGGAGGCAATCGGAGCAGAAGCAGGGCAGATTGTTACGACAGACCAGACACATACTACCAATGTTTTGCGAGTTGGAAAAAAGCAGTGCGGCATTGGGGTGACAAGAAAGGGACCATATACAGATGTGGATGGACTTATCACGAATGAACCAAATGTTGTGCTTGCCACATTTTATGCTGATTGTGTACCGCTTTATTTTGTTGATCCGGTACATAGGGCAATAGGGCTTAGCCATTCGGGCTGGAGAGGTACTGTAAATCGCATGGGAAAAGAGACACTTATTGCTATGAACAGGGAGTTTGGTACCGAGGCACATGATGTTATAGCTGCGATAGGACCTTCAATATGTCAGGACTGCTATGAGATAAGTCAGGATGTTGCAGAGCATTTTGTGGATGAGTTTGCGACAACGGACGATCCTCATGCGAGTGATATTCTGCGCTATAAGGGAGACGGAAAATATCAGCTAGACCTTTGGGAATGTAACAGGAGAGTACTTGTGGAAGCAGGAGTGCAGGAAGCCAATATTGCCATAACCAATATATGTACCTGTTGTAATCCCACTCTTTTATTTTCGCATAGAGCAAGTCATGGAAAGAGGGGAAATCTTGGAGCTTTTATGTTTCTTAAGTAATTTTCGCACAATCTATTAAGGAAATAATAAGAAACGCCTAAAGCTATATATGTTAAAATAGGTGTAACACGTTGGATAGTACACTGTGCGGGAACTGATGCGGTCAGACAGTTTTATACTTTTTTGAGTTAATATTAAAAGCTACAGCGGTACTGCCATATATGAACCAGGGAGAACGATATGCAGTTAAATTATCGAGATTCAAAGCCTATTTATGAACAAATTAAGGAAGGCATCAGACGAATGATTGTTATGAATGTTTTCAAACAGGACGAAAAGCTTCCGTCTGTCCGGGTGCTTGCCTGCAAGTATGCAATCAATCCTAACACTATTGCAAAGGCATACAGAGAGCTTGAGGAGGAAGGATTTATTTACACTCAAAGTGGTAAAGGAACCTTTGTTGCAGATGCTAACAATGCAAGGCAGAGCAGGGCAAAACATTTGAAGCTGCTTTTTGACCAGGTGGTGACAGAGTTATTTGTGCTTGATACACCGGTAGAGGAACTGATGACCAGGATGGATGGTGCGAAGGCAAATTTAGATATTGAAGATGATGCATCCGGATTTGTAATACAACAGATACGGGCAGAAGCTGCGGTGACAGAGGGTAATGATGATACAGATAAATAATTTAGTGAAAAAATTTGATGATTTTACAGCACTCAACGGCGTGAATATGAACGTGGAAAAGGGTGCTGTCTATGGGCTTGTTGGTCCAAACGGAGCCGGAAAGTCTACACTTATCAGGCATATTACAGGCGTAATGAGACAGGATGCAGGGGAAGTGTTTATTGATGGTGAGCCGGTATATGAAAATGCAAGGATTAAAGGGCAGATGGCTTATATACCGGATGATATGTTTTATTTTTTGCAGTCTGATACGATTAATATGATGCATTACTATAAGGGAATGTATCCGGGCTTTGATGAGAAGCAGTTTTACAGGATGCAGGAGTTTTTTCCATCTATAGATGTTAAAAGGAATATCAGAAAGCTCTCTAAGGGCATGCAGAAGCAGGTTGCCTTCTGGCTTGCGCTGTGCTGTAAACCAAAGCTTATTGTACTCGATGAGCCTGTTGATGGGCTTGATCCTGTCATGAGAAGACAGATATGGTCTATCATGCTTGATGATGTGGCTGCAAATAATACTACAGTGGTTGTATCGTCTCATAACCTGCGCGAGCTGGAGGATGTGTGTGATCATGTAGGTATTCTCAATAAGGGAAAGATTATGATAGAGCGCTCTCTTACAGAGCTGCAGGGTAATATTTCAAAGATTCAGATTGCATGTCCATATGGCATGCCTAAGATACCGCAGGATTTTAAAGTTCTTCATATGTCAAATATAGGAAGAGTATACACAGTTATTGTGCGTGGAGAGCCTGAGGCTGTTGTAAAGGCTATTACAGATGGCAAGGACAGTCCGCAGGTAGTGGATGTACTGCCTCTTACTCTGGAGGAAATATTTATCTATGAGATGGGAGGAGAGGACTATGAAGTCAAAGACATCATTTATTAATAAAACAATGCTGCAAAAGAATGTAAAGCTTTACTGGCCAATCTGGACACTGTATACAATAGTGCTATTATTTAACGGCCCTTTTTCTATGTGGAGCAGATTTAAGAGTGCATATTTTATTTATGGCACGAACTGGCATAAGTATATGCTTGATATAATGTCCCCGGCTATCAGCATGGAGGCAGATATGATTTTTATTTTTGTTATGGCATTGGTTACAGGCATGGCAATGTTCAGTTACCTGTACAATTCGAGAGCATGTAATATGATTCACGCTATGCCTGTGACAAGACGTCAGCTTTTTTCGACTAATGTGTTGACAGGCCTGCTGTTTATGTGGATTCCGCAGATAGTTAAGTACATTATGTCGTTTGTTATATGTATATCATATGGCAATACAAAGGTGGTACATATTGGAATCAATCTGCTTGCTACAATGGGAATATCTTTTTTTATGTACAGCCTGGTGTGTCTGTGCGCAATGATTACAGGACAGCTTGTTTCTGTAGCAGTAATGTATGCGCTTGTCAATCTGCTGTATGGAGGAGCAGTTATTGCTATTGCCAATGTGCTCACATATGTATCGTACGGGCTTTCATATATGGAATTTGTAAGGAAAATAAGTGCTACGTGGTTTGCACCCATGCTACAGCTTCTCAATCGGGTAGGCTTTCATCCGACCATGAAGAATGCAGGGGATGATTATTACTGCATTAAATATACCTTCAGAGGCACAAATACTATCGTAGTCTATGTCATCGCGGCTGCAGTTATATACTTTATTTCTTATAAGATTTATAAGCATAGAGATTTGGAAAATGCAGGAAGTTTTATAGCTATTCCAAAGCTTAAGCCGGTTTTCAGATGGGGGCTTGGCAGTTTGGGAGGATTGATTTTATCTATTGTTGCAGCGTCGCTTTTGCTTGGACTTAGAATCAGCATTGGTGTTCCTGCAATTATGATGCTGGCAGTGGTGCTTGGAATCATAGCCTTCTTACTTTTAGAGATGATTATAAGGAAGAATTTTAAAATTTTTTCTAAAGCACTATTTAAGGAAATCATTGCTTTTGGTGCTTTTGTTGTAGTTGTATTTGGAGGCATAACAGTTTACGGAAATGTGCAGGAAAATTATATACCGAAGCTTGCGGATATTGATTCTGCCTGTATAGCCATAGATTTTGATATCAATCTGGAGGGAAAGGATGTTGAAAAGATTTTAGAGACTCAAAAGATACTTATGGCGCAGAAAAAGGATTATTTTAAAAAGAGATATGATGATTCCGGGTATATTACAATCTCATATACATTAAAAAATGGAGAAAAGGTCAACCGTGTATATCATACAACGGATGATTTTAATCCACATAAGCAGTGTAAGGCGATTATGGCGGAGGCAAATAAACCACAGAATATTATTAATGCCATAATGCAGTGTGATACGACAGATATTACCTTTATCGATGGCTCGGCAGAGCAGTATGATGATAAATATGTTGATGTGCTGAAGGAGAGTTTTAACGGAAAAGTTGCAGCGGATATTTTTGAGGCTGTGAAGAAGGATGTTGAGGCCGGTGTGATGCAGGAATATAATTTGCAGAGAATGCTTGACGGAGTGGATAAGGATAACAGCTATATGTACAATCTTATGCTGAATTTTACAGTGCCAAAGGGCAACAGGATTGGAAAAAGCTGGAATGTCTATGGCTTCACATGGTATGAGGAGCTGTTGGATATACTGGGTGTGACAAAGGAGTATTCTGATTTTGGGGATGCCCGTTCCGATGGTATTGAAACGTATTCGGTCAACATTAGTTTTGGCGAAAACTGTACTAATCTGATAGCTGTTCTTAAAGAAAATGGATTAATTTCATCAAAAGAACCACTTTTGACATATGAATAGTTGTCTCTGTAAATGGTATTGTGATATAATTATTCTGTTATAGATGTTTTGTTTATTATTTTATGATTAAATGGTTAAAAGATATCATTTTATAATTATTCTAAATAGTTACAATTATTCTATAGGCTAATATGAATTTAGAACAGGAGAGTATATGAGCAGACCAGTAGTGGCCATTGTAGGCCGTCCAAATGTTGGAAAATCAACTCTCTTCAATGCGCTTGCAGGAGAGAGGATATCTATAGTAAAGGACACTCCGGGTGTTACAAGAGACAGAATATATGCGGATGTATCATGGCTTGATTACAATTTTACCATGATTGATACAGGTGGTATTGAGCCGGAATCAGGAGATGTGATACTGTCGCAGATGAGAGAGCAGGCACAGATTGCCATCGACACAGCAGATGTTATTATTTTTATCACAGATGTGAAGCAGGGGCTTGTTGATTCAGATTCAAAGGTGGCAGATATGCTTCGCCGTTCACACAAGCCGGTTGTATTGGTTGTCAATAAGGTGGATAGCTTTGAAAAGTACATGACGGATGTGTATGAGTTTTATAACTTAGGAATAGGTGATCCGCATCCTATCTCAGCAGCTTCGATGCTGGGACTCGGAGATATGCTCGATGAGGTTGTGAAGCATTTCCCTGATTCATCAAAGCAGGATGACGATGATGACAGGCCGAGAGTTGCTATAGTAGGTAAACCTAATGTAGGTAAGTCATCACTTATCAACAAGCTTGCCCGCGAGGACAGGGTGATAGTGTCTGATATAGCAGGCACCACAAGAGATGCTATCGATACAGCTATAAAGTATGATGGCAGGGAATATATATTTATCGATACAGCCGGCCTTAGGCGCAAGAACAAGATAAAAGAGGATATAGAGCGATACAGTATTATACGTGCAGTTTCTGCAGTGGAAAGAGCTGATGTTGTCATAGTAGTGATAGATGCTACTGAGGGTGTTACAGAGCAGGATGCTAAAATTGCGGGCATTGCCCACGAAAGAGGCAAGGGAATTATCATTGCTGTCAATAAATGGGATGCCATTGAAAAGGATAATAATACTGTAAAGCAGCACACAGAGAAAATCAGACAGATATTAAGCTTTATTCCATATGCAGAGATACTGTTTATTTCGGCAAAGTCAGGTCAGAGACTCAACAAGATATTTGAGCTCATTGATGTTGTTATAGAAAATAACTCAATGCGTGTTGCAACAGGAGTGTTAAATGAGATAGTTACGGAGGCAGTTGCTATGCAGCAGCCACCTACAGACAAGGGCAAGAGACTAAAGATATACTATGTGACACAGGTTTCTGTTAAGCCGCCTACCTTTGTAATCTTTGTAAATGACAAGAATCTTATGCATTTCTCATATACCAGATACCTCGAGAACAGAATCAGGGATACATTTGGTTTCAGGGGAACTGCACTTAAGTTTATTACGAGAGAACGAAAGGAAAATGAGTAAGATGATACTGGCTAGGATTTTAGCATTGGTCGTAGGGTATTTCTTTGGAACCTTTCAGACCGGATATTTTTATGGTAAGGCACATGGAATAGATGTAAGAGAGCATGGAAGCGGCAATTCAGGCACCACCAATACGCTTCGTACACTTGGATGGAAGGCCGGTGCAGTTACCTTCTTTGGTGATTTGTTCAAGGCAATCATAGCAGTTTTGATATTTTATTTCATATATAGAAATACATACCCACAAGCTGTTAAATGCATAGAGCTTTATGCAGGCTTTGGAGCGGTGCTTGGACACAATTTTCCGTTCTTCCTTAGTTTTAAGGGAGGAAAGGGAATAGCATGTACATCAGGTGTAATACTTGCTGTATGTCCGATAGCGGCTCCGATATGCCTGGTATTGTTTATTCTTGCTGTAGCCATAACAAGATATGTCTCACTTGGTTCTATACTGGTTGTTATATCGTTTCTGATTCAGGCAATTGTGTTTAACCATATGGGGCTGCTTGGAGTAAGTGGCAATTATGCGGTCGAGTTTGATATACTTGCTGCTTGTTTTACGGCGATGGCTATCTGGCGACACAGAGCCAATATCAAGAGACTTTTAAGCGGAACTGAAAATAAATTTGGTCAGAAGGCAAAGTAAATAATATTTTTGGATTACAATAAATGAGGGGCAAAAAACCTTTTGACCCTCATATCATTATATAGAGTATGAGGAATAAAAAATGAGTAGAGTTGGTATTATAGGTGCGGGAAGCTGGGGAACAGCATTATCCCTGGTGCTTGCAAATAACGGACATTCTGTTGAAATATGGTCAATCGTGGAGAAAGAGATTGATATGCTTAAAGAAAAGCATGAGCATATTGATAAGCTTCCTGGAGTAAAGCTTCCAGACAGCATTACCTTTACAACAGATATTGAGGAAACAATCAAAAATAACGATATACTTGTGCTTGCGGTACCGTCTGTTTTTACCAGAAGCACAGCAAAAGCGATGGCTCCTTTTGTGAAGGATGGGCAGATAATTGTCTGTGTGGCAAAGGGAATTGAAGAAAATACTCTGATGACTATATCCGATGTGGTAGAGAGTGAGATACCTTGCGCTGATGTGGCTGTGATGTGCGGACCTTCACATGCAGAGGAGGTCGGACAGCTGCTTCCTACGACTGTTGTTGCAGGAGCAAGGACACAGAAGACCGCTGAGATAGTACAGGATCTTTTTATGAATGAGGTATTTCGTGTGTATACCAGTCCTGATGTGCTTGGAATGGAGCTTGGAGGCTCCCTCAAGAATGTCATAGCACTTGCAGCAGGCATGGCAGACGGACTTGGCTATGGAGATAATACAAAGGCAGCGCTTATTACCAGAGGAATTGCAGAAATATCTGTGCTTGCGATTGAGATGGGAGCAAAGGCTGAGACACTTTTTGGACTGACAGGTATCGGAGACCTTATTGTTACATGTGAGAGTCGTCACAGCCGTAATAGAAAGGCCGGAATGCTTATAGGCCAGGGATACACAATGGATGAAGCAACAAAAGAAGTCAAGATGGTTGTAGAGGGCATCTATTCAGCAAAGGCTGCACTTGCCCTTGCAGAAAAATATGATGTAAGGATGCCGATTATCGAGGAAGTAAACAGAGTGCTTTTTGAGGATAAGCCGGCAAAGGAGGCTGTCTCAGAGCTTATGCTTCGTGACAGGAAGATTGAGCACTCAAGTCTGGAGTGGAAATAATTAGTTAACAGGTTGGGTAATAAATGGCTATAGACGGTCATATATAAAATTACATCAGGGGAAATTATAAAATGAAAATAAATATAAAAAAATTGACAACCACAGCCAAAATCCCTACAAGGGGAAGTGAATATGCAGCAGGCTATGATTTATATGCCGACATTACTAAGGAGCTTGTCATTGAGCCACATGAGACAGCAAAGATAGGCACGGGGCTTTCGATAGAGATTCCTGACGGATATTTTGGGGCAGTTTTTGCCAGAAGTGGTTTAGCTGCAAAGCAGGCACTTCGCCCGGCAAACTGCGTGGGTGTGTGTGACAGTGATTACAGGGGAGAGTATATTGTAGCTCTTCACAATGATGGAACGCAGGCACGCACTATTAATCCCGGAGATCGTATAGCGCAGCTTGTGGTCATGCCATATCTGGCTGTTGAGTTTAATGAGGTGTCAGAGCTTTCTGATACGAAGCGTGGTGCCGGTGGATTCGGTTCTACAGGAGCTAATTAATCACAAATGAGTTACAATTAAAACTAATCTTTACTTAAAAAGGGGGACTTATCATGGAAAATCGTATTGTGAAATTTAAATCAAAGGAGAGTGCAGGTTTAAACTTACACGCTATACCGGGACATTTCGCTACAAGTCATTCGCATATTAATTATTATGTAGATGTGACAAGCATCAAGACCCGTGTGTCCGAGGCAAAGGAAGCTGCAAAGGCTCTTTACACCAAGGTACCGCATCATTCATATATAGATACAATCGTATGTATGGATGGAACAGAAATGATTGGTGCATTCTTAAGCCAGGAGATTGAGAGAAACGGACTTATGTCTGTGAATAAGCACGAGACAATTTACGTTGTATCGCCTGAGATTAACAACGGACAGATGCTTTTCAGGGATAACAATAAGGGTGCTATAGATGGCAAGCATGTTGTACTTCTTCTGGCAACTACCACAACAGGTGAGACAATCAGAAGAGCGATGGAGTGTATCAATTATTATGGCGGTATGGTCACATGTATTGCGTCCATATTCTCAACCATCGATGAGGTTAATGGAGTAAAGATTGATAAGCTGTTCGATGACGATGATGTGGTAAACTACCAGACATATCCTGTTACAGAGTGTCCATTCTGCAAGAAGGGGCTGCCGATTGAGGCTATGGTCAATGGCTTTGGATATTCTAAGCTGTAATTAGTACGTTTATTGCAGTAATTGCCTTGTAATTGTTTCGATATCAGACTGTGTTTCGTCATAATGACAACAACACGTTAAATTATTTGGCGGATTGACTATAGCCAATTGACGATATGTTTTGTATTATAAAGATACAAAGAAACAAGGTAACAGACAGTCAAGGAACTGAACAGTTACATATATGTACATAATACTTAGGAGGTATTTTTAAAATGGCAAGTTTATCATTAAAGAACATTTGCAAAGTTTATCCAAACGGATTTGAGGCAGTTAAGGATTTCAACCTTGAAGTAGAAGATAAAGAGTTCATCATCTTCGTAGGACCTTCAGGATGTGGAAAATCAACAACACTTCGTATGATCGCAGGTCTTGAGGAGATTTCTTCAGGAGAGCTTATCATCGACGGAAAGGTTATGAATGACGTAGAGCCAAAGGATCGTGATATCGCAATGGTATTCCAGAACTACGCTCTTTACCCACATATGACAGTATTTGACAACATGGCATTTGGACTTAAGCTTAGAAAAGTTCCAAAGGATGAGATTAAGGCAAAAGTTGAGGAGGCAGCAAGAATCCTTGACCTTGAGAAATTATTAGACCGTAAGCCAAAGGCTCTTTCAGGTGGACAGAGACAGCGAGTTGCCATGGGTCGTGCAATCGTTCGTAATCCTAAGGTATTCCTTATGGATGAGCCTTTATCAAACCTTGATGCAAAGCTTCGTGTACAGATGAGATCTGAGATTTCTTCATTACATAACAGATTAGGTGCAACAATCATCTACGTTACACATGATCAGACAGAGGCTATGACACTTGGAACAAGAATCGTTGTTCTTAAAGATGGTGTTATCATGCAGGTAGACAGCCCACAGAAGCTTTACAATCAGCCAAACAACCTGTTCGTTGCAGGATTCATCGGATCACCACAGATGAACTTTGTAGATGCTCAGTGTGTTGTTGAGGGAGCAAAGGCATTCCTTAAATTCGATAAATACCAGGTTGAGCTTCCAGAGGCAAAGGCTAAGAAGCTTATCGATGGCGGTTATGCAGGAAAGAACGTAGTATTCGGTATCAGACCTGAGGATATCTACGATTCAGCAGAGCATCTTAATAAATTTGCTACATGCAAGATTGATTCAGATGTTACAGGATATGAGTTACTTGGTGCAGAGGTATTATTATACTTCACAGTTGCAGGCGCAAATATGTCAGCAAGAGTTGATTCAGATACACCGGCTCGTTACGGTGATCACATTGAGCTTGCATTTGATCCAAACAAGATTCATGTATTTGATAAAGAAACTGAATTGACAATTACTAACTAGTTCGTTAAAATTAAATAGTTGTAAATTGACAGACCGGGTGTATAATTTACACCCGGTTTTCTTTCGCAAATGTTAGATTCTGACGCGAATGTATGGTTCTGAATAGTTAAGTTATGGTGTTAAACTACAGCAGGTGTACAGAGTTTACCTCATGGGGGCTTTTTACTTGCCTGCGTCAGAACAGTAATGAGAGGATAAGAATATGATTACGAATCAGAAACTGAAAAAATCACTTGAGGAAATAAAAAATATTACTTCGTTTGATGCGATTTTATACTCAGCAAAGGGAAAGCATCTGACAGGTACGGTGGAAGAGCCGGAACATAGTGACATTTTTGTGAAGGAGTTTATAGTATCCGAAGAGGATGTTAAGGAAAAAAACGATGCAATCGCATTTGCGGTTGAAATTGATTCAGAGCTTGAGTATGTGCTCGTAATGTTCTGCCCGTATACGAGTGAGAATCTTGTAATAGGCAGGATGGCAGTTTGTCAGCTTCGTACACTTGTGCTCGGTGAGTCAGAGCGATATGACAGAAATAATTTTATTCAGAATATTCTTCTTGGCAATATGCTTGGTTCTGATATAATAAACCGTGCCAAGAAATTACATATAGAGAACAGAAAACGAGTAGTATATGTTATAGATACCGGAAAGAACAGCAATGAGATAGCAGTTGAGCTTGTAAAGAATCTGGCAGATATCAGAAGCGGTGATTTTGTGGTGGCGATGGATGAGCATAATATAGTGCTGGTAAAGGATGTTGAGGATATAGATTCACCAAAGCTTCAGGAAAAGCTTTCATCTATTGCAGGAAGTCTGGTTGACAATCTGCTTGCAGAGGCTATGATTAAGGTACGGGTGGGCTATGGCAATCCGACGGATGTTCTTCCAAAGATTGCAGAGTCTTATCAGGAAGCCAGGATGGCACTTGAGGTCGGCAGGCTGTTTTACGTGGAAAAGGAAATTATGGCATATGACAGGCTGGGCATAGGAAGACTTATTTATCAGCTTCCAATGAGTCTGTGTGAGATGTTTATCCGTGAGGTTTTTGGTGATGAGGTGCCACAGATACTTGATGACGAGGAGGCAATGTCTACAATCTCCAAGTTCTTCGAGAACAATCTGAACATTTCAGAGACTGCAAGACAGCTTTATGTGCATAGAAATACGCTTGTGTACAGGCTAGAGCGTATTGAGAAGTCGATAGGTCTTGATATCAGAACCTTTGATGATGCTATGATATTCAAAATAGCTACGATGGTGTTAGCGCATATCAAGGATAGCAGGCAGGGCAGATAGTATAATTATTACGCAATTTAAAGAAGTAGGAGACAAGTATGGCCAAGAAGCAAACATACGATGAGAAGAGCATAGCAATTTTAGAAGGACTTGAGGCAGTCAGAAAAAGACCGGGTATGTATATAGGAAGTGTCACAACCAAGGGACTAAACCATCTGATATATGAGATTGTGGACAACTCCGTAGATGAGCATCTGGCAGGCGCCTGTGATACCATAAGGGTAACTCTTGAGAAAAACGGTTCGTGTACGGTGGAGGATAACGGACGTGGAATACCAGTAGGTATGCATGCTAAGGGTGTATCTGCGGCGCGTGTTGTATTCTCGACACTGCACGCAGGAGGTAAATTCGACAATTCTGTATATAAGACCAGTGGAGGTCTGCACGGAGTTGGTTCATCGGTTGTAAATGCATTATCCACATATATGGATGTGGAAATAAGCAGAGATGGCTTTATCCACCATGACAGATATGAAAAGGGTGTTCCTGTTGTGGAGCTTGAAAATGGCCTGCTTCCTACTATAGGTAAAACAAAAAAAACAGGAACAAAGATTAATTTCCTGCCGGATCCGGAGATTTTTGAGAAGACAAGATTCAAGGAAGAGGATGTAAAGAACAGACTGAAGGAGACTGCATATCTCAATCCGAAGCTTACCATCATATACGAGGACAAACGAGGCGATGAGACAGAGCATATTGAGTATCATGAGCCTGAGGGTATTATCGGTTTTGTAAAGGATTTGAATAAAAATATAGAAAAGCTGCATGATGTCATTTACTTTACAGGAGAGAGTGAGAATATAAAGGTTGAGGTGGCTTTCCAGTATACAAGCGAGTTCCATGAGAATATTCTAGGTTTTTGCAACAATATATACAATTCTGAGGGTGGAGCGCATATCACAGGCTTTAAGACTGCGTTTACAGGTATTATCAATTCATATGCCAGAGAGCTTGGTATATTAAAGGACAAGGATGCGAATTTCAACGGAGCAGATGTCAGAAACGGCATGACTGCTGTAGTGTCAGTAAAGCATCCTGACCCTAGATTCGAGGGTCAGACAAAGACAAAGCTTGACAATCAGGATGCAAACCGTGCTACTGCCAAGGTGACAAATGATGAGGTACCGCTTTATTTTGACAAGAATCTTGAGGTCTTAAAGACGGTAATATCATGTGCTGAGAAGGCCGCAAAGATTAGAAAAGCTGAGGAGAAGGCAAAGACCAATCTGCTCACAAAGCAGAAGTTTTCCTTTGATTCAAACGGAAAGCTTGCAAACTGTGAGAGCAGGGATGCTTCTAAGTGCGAGATTTTCATAGTCGAGGGAGATTCGGCCGGAGGCTCGGCAAAGATGGCAAGAAACCGTATGTTTCAGGCAATCATGCCGATTCGAGGCAAGATTTTGAATGTTGAAAAGGCAAGTATTGATAAGGTACTGGCAAACGCTGAAATAAAGACAATGATAAATGCGTTTGGCTGCGGATTTTCGGAAGGATATGGAAATGATTTTGATATAACAAAGCTTCGCTATGACAAAATCATCATTATGGCCGATGCCGATGTGGACGGAGCTCATATCTCCACACTGCTTTTGACTCTGTTCTTCAGATTTATGCCTGAACTTATTTTAGAGGGACATGTATATGTTGCCATGCCTCCGCTTTACAAGGCTATTCCGTCAAAGGGCGAGGAAAAATATTTGTATGACGATGCGGAGCTTGACAAGTATAGAAAGACACATACAGGCAAGTTTACGTTGCAAAGATATAAGGGTCTTGGAGAGATGGATGCGGATCAGCTTTGGGATACCACACTAAATCCCGCAACAAGGATGCTAAAGCGTATTGAAATAGAGGATGGGCGCCTGGCAAATGATGTGACATCACTGCTTATGGGTAGTGATGTGCCACCGAGAAAAGAGTTCATATACGAGCATGCGCATGACGCGGAGCTGGATGTGTAAGCATGACGCAGCAGCTTTTGGTTCTCAGTGGTTCTGAATAGTTAAGCAGTATTTATAATCGGAGAAAGACATGGATAGAAATATAGATAACAATGTAGACAACAATATAATTCAGACCGAATATTCGGAGCTGATGCAGAAATCATATATTGACTATGCGATGAGTGTCATTATAGCAAGAGCCCTGCCGGATGTGCGCGATGGGCTTAAGCCTGTACAAAGGCGTACACTTTATGATATGCATGAGCTGGGCATCAGGTACGACAAGCCATATAGAAAGAGTGCGCGTATAGTCGGTGATACAATGGGTAAATATCATCCACACGGTGATTCATCAATCTATGACGCGATGGTTGTTTTGGCACAGGACTTCAAAAAGGGCATGCCGCTTATCGATGGACACGGTAATTTTGGCTCAATCGAGGGAGACGGGGCCGCTGCCATGCGTTATACTGAGGCAAGACTTCAAAAAATCACACAGGAAGCATATCTTGCTGATCTTGACAAAAATGTGGTTGATTTCATTCCAAACTACGATGAGACAGAAAAAGAGCCAGAGGTGCTTCCGGTCAAGGTGCCGAACCTTTTGATAAATGGAGCTGAGGGTATAGCAGTCGGCATGGCTACAAGCATTCCGCCACACAATTTTGGTGAGGTGGTGGACGGTGTGATTGCTTATATGAAAAATCCTGATATCACCACAGCCGAGATGATGCAGTATATAAAGGGGCCGGATTTTCCGACAGGAGGCATTGTTGCAAATCAGGATGATCTTGCAGCAATATATGAGACCGGACAGGGAAAGATAAAAATCCGTGGAAGAATCGAAATAGAGAAGGGCAAGGCAGGAAAGGACAAGCTTGTCATTACGGAAATCCCATACACAATGATTGGTGCCAATATAGGAAAATTCTTAAATGATGTCTATTCACTTGTCGAGTCAAAAGCGACAACGGATATTGTGGATATAACCAACCAGTCATCGAAAGAGGGAATAAGAATTGTCTTAGAGCTTAAAAAAGGTGCTGATGTTGAGGCACTTAAGAACCTTTTGTATAAAAAGACAAAGCTGGAGGATACATTCGGTGTAAATATGCTGGCCGTCGCAAATGGAAGACCTGAGACGCTTGGTCTTGTACCAATAATAAGGCACCATGTCAATTTTCAGTATGAGATTGCAAAAAGAAAGTATGAGACACTTCTTGCAAAGGAGCAGGAGAAAGAAGAAATACAGCAGGGACTCATAAAGGCCTGTAACGTGATAGATCTGATTATTGAAATATTAAGAGGAAGCCGTGACCAGAAAATGGCAAAGGCATGTCTCATAAACGGAGAGACAGAGGGGATTAAATTCAAGTCAAAGGCTTCAGAAGCCATGGCAGCCCAGCTTTGCTTTACTGAGCGTCAGGCAACAGCTATCCTTGAAATGCGCCTGTACAAGCTGATTGGACTCGAAATTGAGGCTCTGATTAAGGAGCACGAGGAGACCAGGGCAAAGATTGCAGAGTACAGCGATATTCTAGAGCATCGCGCATCCATGGCAAAGGTCATTATGAAGGAGCTTAAAGCGTTCCGCAAGGAGTATGCAAGGGACAGACGCACGGAGCTTGACAATCTTGAGGAAGCTGTTGTGGTCAAAAAAGAGCTTGAGGTATCGGATGTAGTGCTGCTTATGGACCGCTTCGGCTATGTGAAGACAGTAGATACTTCAACCTATGAGAGAAACAAAGAGACTGCGGACGCAGAGAACAAGCTGATATTGAAGCTTAAAAATATAGATAAGCTGTGCATTTTTACAAACAAGGCAAACATGCATCTTGTCAAGGTGTTAGACCTGCCTTACGGCAAATTCCGTGACAAGGGCACACCTATTGACAATGTAAGCAACTATGACAGCAGTAAGGAGGATATAGTATTTATAGCACCTCTTATGGATGTTGAAAAGCACAAGCTTATATTTGGAACGAAGTCAGCCATGATAAAGCTCGTGGATGGTGCTGAGTTTGTGGTGACACGAAAGACCTCGCAGGCCACAAAGCTCATGGATGATGATGAGCTGTTATTTGTTGACATGCTTTCAGAGAATGCTACAATGGTAATGCGTTCAAAGAAGGAGATGTTCCTTCGAATCGACTGTGGCACTATTCCTGAAAAGAAAAAGGCAGCAGTAGGTGTCAGGGGAATGAGGCTTGACAGAGAGGATGAGCTTACTGACATTTATCTGCTTTATGACCAGGAGGAAAAAGAGGTCGAGGTAAAGGGTAAGCAGGTGGCACTTCACAGGCTGCACATTGCAAACCGTGACACCAAGGGCGTGAAGAAATAATATATCGCATGACAAGAGTGTATGCGGGCTTAGATTAGTTACAATACCTGACATGAAAGGAAGCGATGAGCTTGTTGAACAAATTAAGAGAGCTTGGTATTTCAGAAAATCTGATTAAGGAAATTGAAAAGTTTCGCTCACAGTATCCGGTGGACAAGGAGTATGAGTCAAGAATCCCCGTGCCTACACAGTTTTATTACGGAAGCGATGTGTGGGAGCAGGCTATAACCGCCGTTTTATGTGGAGAAAATCTGCTTTTAGTCGGAGAAAAGGCCACAGGAAAGAATCTTTTCGCAGAAAATCTGGCAGGTGTATTTAACAGACCACGCTGGGATGTGTCATTTCACGTAAATATGGATGCAGCATCACTTATCGGAACGGATACGTTTAGTGCCGGAGAGGTAACCTTCAGGCCGGGACCTGTGTATACAGCCGCAAAAACCGGCGGCTTTGCGGTGCTTGATGAGATAAATATGGCAAAAAGTGAGGCTATGGCAGTGCTTCATGCCACTCTTGATTTCAGACGTACAATAGATGTGCCGGGCTATGACAGACTGTCGCTTCATCCGGCAACAAGATTTATTGCCACGATGAATTACGGCTATGCAGGCACAAAGGAGCTGAATGAGGCTCTTGTATCACGTTTTGCGGTAATCCGGATGCCTATGATTTCAAAAGAGAGCCTTGTGAAGCTCATAAAGGCGCATTATCCTGCAATACGTGAAGCGGGAGCAAATGAGCTTGCGGAGGTATTTCTTGAACTGCATACCAAGTGCAAAAATGGCGAAATATCATCAAAGGCACTTGATCTGCGTGGCCTCATCGGCTCAATTGGTATGATGGAAAAGGGTTTGAATGTATATACAGCTCTGGATATGGGTATAACAAACAAGAGCTTTGATGAATATGAGCAGACTCTTATCCGTGATACAATCCGTGCAAGAATCTCAAGGAAGATGAGCAGAGAGCAGCTGTTTTGTTGATATGAGCTTGTGACATATGAAGGAATGGAACATATGGAAGAACAGGATATAAAGGAAGCAAAAAGAGCAAGAAACTTCATATGGATGGCGGCCTGTGACTATGACATAGAGCCGCTTTTTCTGGCATTTGCACCTGATGGATCCGCTGATATTTATCTGAATCTGATTATTGGGCTTGAATACAAGTGGTATGAGCATGACAAGATAGATGCCTTATTCAATCAGCTGACAGGAAAAAACGCCATGCTTTATGAGGGGCTTTTATGGATAGGTTTGGAAAATGCCCTGTATGAAAAGGAGAGACAAACGAGGCCTGCCTTATATGATTTAAGGCTTGAGTATGCGAAAAAGAGCCTTGCAGGAGTCAATAAAAACAGGGAGTATTCGAGGATTGATATAATCAGAAATGCACATTGCAGAAGGATACTTGGAAAGCCATCAGGTCTTTGCAAAGAGGATGAAGAGATACTGCATGCTTTTTGTTTTACACCTGATATGACAACGGATGAGATTATAGAAAAAACGAGAGAAAATCTGTGGAAGTATTTCTCGTATAAGCCGATAAAGGTGGTAAAGCCACAGGGCATATATTTTTTACAGAAGGTAGCAGGAGCATTTCACTCAATAGGAAAAGTCAGCACACAGTATGTCAGAGCGAATAGCTTTTATAATAAAAATATGGCCTCGGACACAGCGGCTTTGTCTATGGAGCATTCAAAGAGATATCTGCTGCAGTTTGCACTGCAGAAAGATCCAATAGAAGCGAAGCAGTATGTGACAGCCTGCTTTGGAAAAAGCATGTATTCTGACAGGCAGCAGGTCGAGATGGAGAAAAAGCTCTGTGTAGGAAATCACAAAAACTGTCACTTGCTTTTTACCAGAGGTATTGCGCCGGAGAAAAAGCAGACTGTACCTGATGAGATTGACAACAAAAGAGAGCGCAGGGAAATTCTTGCATTTACAAAAGAGGCAGCCATGCAATACGACAAGAATAAAGAGCATTTTGAAAAAAACATGGCAGTGTATCAAAACAGTATAAGGAGACTTACAGAAAGCCTTAGAATGCACCTGGAGACGGCAGATGAGACATTTATGGATGCTTCAACACACGGCCGTATAAAGCCTGCGAGAGTATGGAAGGCCATTTATCTGGACAATCCGCGTGTTTTTGAGCGAAAAGATGAGGTGGAGACACCGGGCTTTTCTGTTGACATACTGATGGATGCGTCTTCTTCCAGAAAACAGATGCAGCAGAAAATAGCAGCACAGGCATATGTACTGTCAAAGAGCCTGACAAATTGTGGCATACCGGTGCAGATTTACTCATACTGCAGCATAAGAGGCTACACGGTGATGCATATTTTTAAGGAATATGATGATTATGGTGTGGAGGATGAGCTGTTTCATTTTGTTGCGGCAGGAAATAACAGGGATGGCCTTGCTCTGCGCGCGGCATCACATCTGATGGAGCTAAGCCCAAAGCCAAAGAAGTTACTTTTCATGTTTTCGGATGCAAGTCCACAGGATGATCAGATAGCAGGGGAGGGAGCCTTTTATAAGGACAGGGAGTACACTGATACTCTTGCTGTTAAGGACACCGTAAATGAGGTGCAGAGGCTTAAAAACCATGGAATAGACGTAATTGGCATCTTCATGGGAAGTGCGCATGACAGTGAGCTTGCAACAAAGATATTCGGCAGAAGTCTCGTGAAGATAAAGAGTATCAACGAGTTTGCCGATGCTGTCGGACGCGTGTTAAATGAGATACTGACCTAGCATTTTAATTAAAAGTACAATAAATTTAGAGCAATGGAGATAACAAATGAAAGCAATATTATTTGATTTGGACGGAACGCTGATTGACTCATCAGAGGGCATCACAAAGTCGGCACAATATGCACTTTCATACTTTGGCATAGATGAGCCGGACAGAAACAGTCTGTTTTTCTTTATAGGACCACCGCTCATAAACACATTTATGGAGCACTACGGATTTACTAAGGAGAGGGCACTTGAAGCGGTCGAAAAGTACAGAGAGCGCTATAACAAAATAGGTATATTTGAATGTTCGCTTTTTCCGGGAGTAAAGGAATGCATAGAGGCGCTTAAAGCAGCCGGCTATAGGATAGGACTTGCATCATCGAAGCCGGAAAAATCGTGTGAGCGTATTTTGGAGCATTTTGGAATACTGGATATGTTTGATGAGGTGGTCGGAGCTACATTTGACGGCAGGATAGATACAAAGGAAGAGGTGCTTAACGAGGTGATGCGCCGATGGTCAGACATTCCAAGGGATGAGATGTGTTTAATCGGAGATACTATGTTTGATATCGAGGGAGCAAATCGTGTCAATGTGCCAAGCATAGCGGTAAGCTTTGGATTTGGAGATGTTAACGAGATGGTGAGTGCCGGTGCAAAAGCTGTGATAGATGATTTAAGGCAGCTTCCTGATGTACTTTCCAGGCTTTTCGATTAGCTTTTATGAAAATGCAATGCATTGAGACCTGAGGTTATAAACAGTAGATAGGAATGAGATTTCATGAATAAGAATTTAAAATTAAGAGCGATAGTGTGGGAAATAATTGTCCCGATTGTGCTTTACTACATTGTTTTTCTGAGCGCAATGTACTTTATTTTTGCGTTCATCGGACACACAGCTTCGACATACATGATAGCGCAGATAATATCTGCAGCAATTACAATACCATTTATGTATTTTGCAAGCTATAAGCCAACACAGCAGATGTTTGTTAAAAAACCAAAGATGGACAGGGCACTTTTTATAAATGTCCTCTGGGTGATTGTGATTACACTTTTTATTTCATTTGCGCTCAATAATATCATCACAATGTCACCGCTTATCGGGCTCTCAGAAGGATATGCCAGGGCGAATGAGAGCTTTTATGCAAGCACTCTTGTAATTGAGCTGATTGGCTCGGCAATTCTTTCTCCGATTATGGAGGAACTCGTTTTCAGAGGCATTGTATTTGGAAATATGCGCAAAATAATGAATGTGCCACAGGCTGTATTTTTGTCGGCGCTTTTGTTTGGGCTCATTCATTTTAATATAGTGCAGTTTGTTTATGCTTTTTTACTTGGCCTTGTGCTTGCTGCTTTTATGTATAAATCAGGGCATGTGTATGCGGCTATGATTGGTCATATTACCGCAAATGCGTTTGCAGTTATAAGGACAGAGACCGGTATTTTGAAGTGGACTGTTGATGGCAGTATAATGGCATGGGTGGTATCTGTCATGTGCCTTGGTATTGGTGCTGTGATATTTTATTATTATGCGAAGCACACAGAAGGAACTGTTTAGCAGGACCAAAACGGAGTGCAGATAAAATACGAGTATCGTGCAGTTTTACGAATATGAGCAATGCGATTTGGGATAGTTACCGGATGTTTATAAAAATCAGCTATACAATAAAAAGTATAGCTGATTTTTTTATAATATAAGACATGAAAAGCTACTGAAACACATACACAATTCAGACACAATTTGCTGAAACAGTGTTTTGTGCCTTACTTTATTGAAAAAAGTTTTGGAATTTTAAAAAGTAAATTGTGCGTATACCCTTATAAAAAAAGATAAAAATACGACTATAGTCAGAAAAATAACTTTATAATATTAAGTTATCAAATAATCAGACAATATCAAGAAAAAAACTATTTACATTGAGCTTTCATAGTTGTAAAATCATAAACAGGAAATGATTCACTTCTTAATAAGTTATCCGTTAACAAATTTACACTAGGAAAGGAAGAACCTATGAGTAAACAATGGAATGAAAGCACAGCCACAGCTAAGGGATTATATGATCCTCGCTACGAGCATGATAACTGTGGAATTGGTGCAGTAGTAAATATCAAAGGTATCAAAACACATGAGACAGTCGAGAATGCTTTAAAGATTGTTGAGAACTTAAAGCACAGAGCCGGAAAAGACGCTGATGGTAAGACGGGAGACGGTGTCGGCATCCTGCTTCAGATTTCTCATAAGTTTTTTAAGAAGGTTACAAAGCCACTTGGAATAGAGCTTGGAGACGAGAGAGATTACGGTGTGGGAATGTTTTTCTTCCCTAATGATGAGTTCAAGACTATTCAGGCAAAGAAGATGCTTGAGGTTATCGTGGAGAAGGAAGGCCTTGAATTTCTCGGATGGAGAGAAGTGCCTACAGAGCCTGATAAGCTTTCTAAAAAGGCCAGAGACTGTATGCCATGCATCATGCAGTGCTTTGTAAAAAGACCTGAGGATGTTGAGAGAGGACTTGAGTTTGACAGAAAGCTGTATGTTGCAAGACGTGTTTTCGAGCAGTCAAACGACAATACTTATGTGGTTTCCTTCTCAAGCAGAACAATCGTATATAAGGGAATGTTCCTTGTAGAGCAGCTCAGACAGTTCTTCATGGATTTACAGGATCCTGATTATGAGTCAGCAATCGCCACAGTACATTCAAGATTCTCTACAAATACAAACCCAAGCTGGGAGAGATCTCATCCAAACAGATTTATCGTACACAATGGTGAGATTAACACTATTCTTGGAAACTCTGACAAGATGTCAGCACGTGAGGAGAACATGGAGTCTCCTAAGCTTAAAAAAGAGTTCCAGAAGGTTTTGCCTGTTATCAATGCGGCAGGATCTGACTCAGCAATGCTTGATAATGCGCTTGAATTCCTGGTAATGAGTGGTATGGAGCTTCCACTTGCTGTTATGATAATGATTCCTGAGCCATGGGCAAACAATTCAATCATGACTCAGAAGAAGAAGGATTTCTACCAGTATTACGCTACAATGATGGAGCCATGGGATGGTCCGGCTTCAATCGTATTCTCAGATGGTGATTTAGTCGGAGCAGTGCTCGACAGAAACGGACTTCGTCCATCACGTTACTATGTGACAGATGATGATTATCTTATCCTTTCATCTGAGGTCGGAGTGCTTGAGATTGATCCTACAAAGATAGTGAAAAAAGATCGTCTCCGTCCGGGAAAGATGCTCCTTGTGGATACTGTCGCAGGAAAAATCATAGATGATGATGAGCTCAAGGAGAGATATGCAGACAAGCAGCCTTATGGTGAGTGGATTGACAGATACATGGTAAATCTTAAGGATTTAAAGATTCCTAACCAGAGAGTACCTGAGTATACAAAGGAAGAGCGCCAGAGAATGCAGAGAGCCTTCGGTTACACATATGAGTCACTCAAGGATTCAATCCTTCCGATGGCTAAAAATGGTGTTGAGGGCACTGCGGCCATGGGTACTGATACACCGCTTGCAGCTTTATCAGGTAACAGGGAGCCGTTATTCAACTACTTTAAGCAGCGCTTCGCACAGGTAACAAACCCACCTATCGATTCAATCCGTGAGGAGGTAGTTACATCAACCACACTCTATATCGGTGAGGCCGGAAACGTGCTTGAGGAGAAGCCGGAAAACTGCCGTGTACTTAAGATTAACAACCCAATCCTTACAAACACCGACCTTATGAAGATTAAGAATTTAAAGGCTGATGGCTTTAAGGTAGAGGTTTTACCTATTATATATTACAAGAACACAAGTCTTGAGAAAGCAGTGGACAGACTTTATATAGAGGCTGACCGTGCATACAGGGACGGAGCCAACATTATTATCCTCTCAGACAGGGGTGTTGATGAGAACCACGTTGCAATTCCTTCACTGCTTGCAGTTGCTGCATTGCAGCAGTATCTTGTAAAGACAAAAAAGAGAACATCGCTTTCGCTCATTCTTGAGTCAGGAGAGCCAAGAGAGGTTCATCATTTTGCTACACTGCTTGGCTTTGGTGCAAGTGCAATCAACCCTTATCTGGCACAGGATACAGTTAAGCAGCTTGTTGACGAGCATATGCTTGACAAGGATTATTATGCAGCAATCGATGATTACAACCATGCAATCATTACAGGTATTGTAAAAATTGCAGCAAAGATGGGTATTTCAACCATCCAGTCATATCAGGGCTCAAAGATTTTTGAGGCAATCGGTATTGACAAGAGTGTTATTGATAAGTATTTCACAAATACAGTAAGCCGTATCGGTGGAATTACATTACAGGATATCGAGAACGATGTGAATGAGCTTCACTCTGCGGCCTACGATCCGCTCGGACTTGAGACAGATGTTACACTTGACAGCAAGGGCAGACACAAGATGAGAAGCGGAGCTGATGACCATCTGTACAATCCGGCTACAATCCATCTTCTCCAGCAGTCGACACAGCGCGGTGATTACAATCTGTTCAAGCAGTACACAGCACTTGTGGACGAGGAAGAGAAAAATACAAACATCCGTGGACTCATGGATTTCAACTATCCTAAGAAGGGTGTCAAGATTGATGAGGTTGAGAGCGTTGACTCAATTGTGACACGTTTCAAGACAGGTGCTATGTCATACGGATCTATTTCCAAGGAAGCACATGAGACACTTGCAATTGCCATGAACCATTTGCACGGAAAATCAAATACCGGTGAGGGTGGAGAGGACAAGGATCGTCTCACAATCGGAAAAGACGGAAAGAACCGCTGTTCAGCAATCAAGCAGGTTGCTTCAGGACGTTTTGGTGTCACAAGCAGATACTTAACAAGCGCACAGGAGATTCAGATTAAGATGGCACAGGGTGCTAAGCCGGGTGAGGGCGGACACTTACCTGGAAAGAAGGTTTATCCTTGGATTGCAAAGACAAGACTTTCAACACCGGGTGTTGCACTCATCTCTCCACCACCACACCACGATATTTATTCTATCGAGGATTTGGAGCAGCTTATATTTGACTTAAAGAATGCAAACAGAGATGCAAGAATCTCAGTCAAGCTCGTTTCTGAGGCCGGTGTAGGAACTGTTGCGGCAGGCGTTGCAAAGGCCGGAGCACAGGTAGTGCTTATCTCAGGCTACGACGGAGGAACAGGAGCCGCACCTAGCAGCTCAATCCACAATGCGGGACTTCCATGGGAGCTTGGACTTGCAGAGACACACCAGACTCTTCTTATGAATGGTCTTAGAAATAAAGTAAGAATTGAGACAGACGGTAAGCTCATGAGTGGCCGTGATGTGGCAATAGCAGCGTGTCTTGGAGCAGAGGAATTCGGCTTTGCGACAGCTCCGCTTGTAACAATGGGCTGCGTAATGATGAGGGTATGTAACTTAGATACATGTCCGGCAGGAATTGCTACACAAAACCCTGAGCTTCGTAAGCGCTTTGCAGGAAAGCCGGAGTACGTTGAGAACTTCATGCGTTTCATCGCTGAAGAGCTTCGTGAGTATATGGCAAAGCTTGGCGTAAAGACAGTGGATGAGCTTGTTGGACGTGGAGATCTCTTAAAGAAGCGTGATAATCTAAGCGAGAGACAGTCAAAGATTAACCTTGACTGCATTCTTAATAATCCGTTTGACGGCAAAAAGCAGAGTGTTATCTTCGATCCTAAGCAGGTATATGACTTTGAACTTTCAAAGACAAAGGATATGACTGAGATCATGACACAGCTTAAGAGCGCACTTGAGAGCGGACAAAAGCGTGCGATTGAGATTGAGGTAACAAATACAAACAGATCTCTCGGAACAATATTTGGTTCTGAGATTACAAAGAAATATGACGATACGCTGGATGAAGACACATTTGTTATCAAGTGTAACGGTGCAGGCGGACAGAGCTTTGGAGCATTTATCCCTAAGGGACTTACACTTGAGCTTGTCGGAGATTCAAATGATTACTTCGGAAAGGGTCTTTCAGGTGGAAAGCTCATCGTATATCCACCTGCAGGAGTCAAGTTTGAGAAGGATGATAATATCATCATCGGAAACGTGGCACTTTACGGAGCTACAAGCGGTAAGGCCTTCATAAACGGTGTTGCCGGTGAGCGTTTCTGCGTAAGAAATTCCGGTGCAACAGCAGTAGTTGAGGGTGTCGGCGATCATGGCTGTGAGTACATGACAGGTGGCCGCGTAGTTATCCTTGGAAAGACCGGAAAAAACTTTGCAGCAGGTATGAGCGGTGGAATAGCATATGTGCTTGATGAGGACAATGACCTTTACATGAGAACCAACAAGCAGATGGTATTTACTGAGGAGGTCTCAAACAAGTACGATGTATTAGAGCTTAAGGAAATGATAAAAGAGCATGTAACACTTACAAACTCAGAAAAGGGTAAGGAAATCCTTGATCATTTCAGTGAGTATCTTCCTAAGTTCAAGAAGGTTATTCCTTACGATTACAACCGTATGCAGATGGCTATTGTACAGATGGAAGAAAAGGGTCTTAACGCAGAGCAGGCACAGATTGAGGCATTTTATGCCAGCACAAGAGGCTAAGGAGGACGCAGATAATGGGAAAACCAACAGGATTTATGGAATATGACAGATGCGAAGCAGCGTCTGTAGAGCCAAAGGAGCGTATTAAGAACTTTAACGAGTTCCATGTGTTCCTTTCAAAAGAAAATCAACAGAAACAGGCTGCCCGTTGCATGGACTGCGGAGTTCCTTTCTGCCAGTCGGGAATGACAATAGCAGGCATGACATCAGGCTGTCCTCTGCACAACCTGGTTCCGGAGTGGAACGACCTTGTATATACCGGCAACTGGGAGCAGGCATATAATCGTTTGCACAAGACAAATAATTTCCCTGAGTTTACATCAAGAGTATGTCCGGCATTGTGCGAGAAGGCATGTACATGCGGACACTGGGGCAGCCCGGTGTCAGTCAGGGACAATGAGCATGGTGTAATAGAGACTGCATATGCAAACGGATATGCAGCTCCAAAGCCACCAAAGGTCAGAACCGGCAAGAAGGTGGCAATCATTGGATCGGGTCCTTCAGGACTTGCGGCAGCAGACCAGCTTAACCAGAGAGGCCATGAGGTTACAGTATATGAGAGAGAGGACCGCGTCGGTGGCCTGCTCATGTATGGTATTCCAAATATGAAGCTTGATAAGAGCATTATTGACAGAAAAGTTAATATAATGAAGGAAGAGGGCATTCATTTTGTCACAGGCTGTGATGTCGGAAAGGATATAAAGCCGGCAGAGCTTTACAAGAAGTATGACAGGGTAATCCTTTGCTGTGGTGCCAAAAATCCAAGAGACATAAAGGCAGACGGAAGAGATGCAAAGGGTATTTACTTTGCTGTTGATTATCTTACACAGAATACAAAGAGCCTTTTAAATTCAAACCTGACAGATGGCAAGTTTGTATCTGCAAAGGGCAAAAATGTAGTCATTATCGGTGGCGGTGACACAGGAAACGACTGTGTCGGAACTGCAATCCGTCAGGGCGCCAAATCGGTCACACAGCTTGAGATGATGCCTTGTCCGCCTACAGAGCGTGCCGCAAACAATCCGTGGCCACAGTGGCCAAAGGTCTTAAAGACAGACTACGGCCAGGAGGAAGCCATTGCAGTATTCGGACATGATCCACGTATCTATAAGACAACCGTAAAAGAGTTCCACAAGGACAAAAACGGCAACTTAAAGGAGCTTACAATTGTAAGTCTTGAGAGTAAAAAGGACGAGAAGACAGGCAGATTCATGATGGTTCCGGTAGAGGGATCAGAGAAAAAGCTTCCGGCAGAGCTTGTGCTTATAGCAGCAGGCTTCCTTGGAACAGAAAGCTATGTGGCAAAGGCATTTGGTGTAGAGCTCAATGCCAGAACAAACGTAAGTACACAGGAGGGACATTACGCTACAAACGTAAAAAACGTATACGTGGCAGGTGATAACCACCGTGGACAGTCCCTTGTAGTATGGGCTATCAGAGAGGGCCGAGAGGCTGCCAGAGAGGTTGATGAGAGTCTCATGGGATACTCATATCTCTCAGTACAGTAACTATTATTATAGCAATTTTCCTTAATAAATTTTATTTCATACATTTTATAGCAAAATCCCGGTGCAATGCACCGGGATTTTGATTTAAAGCTCTGCATAATTGCGAAATATGATTATTGAGCAGATAATTCTTTTTTAAGTGTTTCGACTTCCGTAAGGGAGAGTCCTGTATAGAAAGAGATGTCCTCCAATGGGATTTTTTTGGCGGCAATCATACGCTTCGCATTTTCCTTCTGGGTATTTTCCCTGCCAATTTTTTCACCAATTTCTTTTCCTTCATCGAGTTTATCTAGATAAGCTAATTGTAAGTTCATATACTGTACCCTCCATTTCTTACTGTGACGGGCATCCTCAACAGCGTCAGAAAGCTCCCTGGTAAATGAATCTAATGGGGCACTGCCGTCAATGAAATCTAAAAGTGTCTTGAGATTAATAGTGATATCGTCAATGATGCCTTTGGTGTTTAGGATAATCTTTTTGGTTCCATCATTTAGTCTGAGTCCATGATCTTCAACGCATATGTTTTCGAAGGAATAATAATGCCTTCCTAGTTTGAAAGGATCAAAAGTACATACAAAGATAATTATATTATTTTTGAGTTCTTTGTAGCTTTGCCCTTTATCAATCAGATCAAGGTCGATTAAATCCTGATAATATCGCATGCGTTTCGGCTGATCCGGTTTAGAGATATTTTGCATTTCAATATTATAGACAGTGTTTTCTCCATCGTCAACATATACGTCAAGCCGTATGCTCTTGGCTTTTACATCAAGATTGATAACTTCCTGAACTTTTGGATACTCTATATGCTTGATTTTTATGTCAAGCACGGTCTCCAAAAATGGCTTGCAGTATTTAGCCTGACGCATGATAATACCAAACATGAAATCATCGCTGATGGTAAGATCCTCATATTTTTTTATAATACCTGTTTCTATTGAGTTGTTAAAGTTATTTTGAGTCATATATGTCCTCCTGATGCTTCCCATATTATAGTTTTTTAAAGTAGTGTTAAACTGTAATTAAGCATATAAATTGGGGTAAATAAAATACATTATAGAACACAAAAGAAACAAATATTTAAAAAGATAAGGATAGTATAACTTATGCTGATGAAATATTCAAGATGAGTATAAACAAAAATTACTGTTTTCTAACGGAGCGGTTACTACAGATAAACTAATTGAAATTTGACTTATAAGATGTTAAGATAGCAGTGTTTGACATGATAATGAAGATATTAGGAGCAGCAAATGAGTAAAACAGTATTTTTTGACATAGATGGAACAATATGGGACGATGACATGGTGATTCCTGAAAGCACCATGGAGGCTGTGGCCGCCCTTAAGGCAAACGGACATCGTGCATTTATATGTACAGGACGTGCCAGAGCCAGTGTGAGGTCAGAGAAACTTTTAAATATGGGTTTTGATGGAATAATTGCGGCATGTGGCAACTATATTGAAATGGATGGCAAAGTAATATACGAAAATGACCTGAGCGCAGATATGGTACAAAAGGTCATAAGGGTGCTTTCTGAGTGTAATATGCCGGTTGTGCTTGAAGGCTCTACAGATTACTGGATAGATGAAGAGGGCTTCGAGGATGATCCTTATGTGGATTATCTCTTTGACTCGCTTGGCGAGCATGCACACATTATAAAAGGATACGAGGGTGATATCAGGGTCAATAAGTTTTCAGCAGATATAATCGAGGGAACAGATTATGAACGAATTAAGAGAGAGTTTGGAGATGATTTCGAGATTTTAGAGCATGTGGAAAATGTAGTAGAGTTTGTCCCAAAGGGATTTTCAAAGGCAACCGGTATCGAATGGCTGTGCAATCATCTGGATATCCCACTCGATGAAACCTATGCGATAGGCGACAGTGTAAATGACCTTGAAATGCTTGAGAGCGTAGGACATGGAATCGCGATGGGCAACTCAATGCCACCGGTTAAAGAAATTGCGGAATATGTCACATCGGATATTTCAGATGATGGAGTGAAAAATGCGTTAAAGCATTACGGATTGATATAGAAAATGTAAAATAAATATTAAAATGAAATATCACTGTTGACATTGAAATGCAATAGTGATATTTTATTTACAGAAAGAAATTAGCACTCGAAAGAAATGAGTGCTAACAGAGATAAAAGGAGGCAATACAATGAAATTAGTTCCATTATCAGACAGAGTAGTATTAAAGCAGTTAGAAGCAGAGGAAACAACAAAATCGGGAATCATCCTTACAAGTTCAGCACAGGAGAAGCCACAGGAGGCTGAGGTTATCGCAGTAGGACCTGGCGGAATGGTTGACGGCAAGGAAGTTAAGATGCAGGTAACAGTCGGACAGAAGGTTATTTATTCTAAATACGCAGGCACAGAGGTTAAGCTTGACGGAGAAGAGTACATCATCGTAAGACAGAACGATATTCTTGCAGTAGTAGAGTAAGATTAATTTACGGATAGAAGCTAAAGATCCGGTACGTTTTACATATCCGGTCATAGCTGCTTACATTTTGGAATTAAATATCAAATATATAAATAAATAGAAAGGTCGTATAAATCATGGCAAAGGAAATTAAATATGGCTCAGAAGCCAGAGCAGCACTTGGAGCTGGAGTAGATAAATTAGCAAATACAGTCAGAGTAACACTTGGACCAAAAGGAAGAAACGTAGTACTTGACAAATCATACGGTGCACCACTTATCACAAACGATGGTGTTACAATCGCAAAAGAGGTTGAGCTTGAGGATGCTTTTGAGAACATGGGAGCACAGCTTGTCAAGGAAGTTGCCACAAAGACAAATGATGTAGCAGGAGACGGAACAACAACAGCTACAGTTCTTACACAGGCAATGGTTCAGGAAGGAATGAAGAACCTTGAGGCAGGAGCAAACCCAATCGTGCTTCGTCGTGGTATGAAGAGGGCAACAGACAAGGCTGTTGAGGCACTTAAGGATATGAGCCAGAAGGTTAAGGGCAAAGAGCAGATAGCTAAGGTTGCAGCTATCTCAGCAGGAGATGAGGAAGTTGGCAATCTCGTAGCAGACGCTATGGAAAAGGTTACAAACGATGGTGTTATCACAATTGAAGAGTCAAAGACAATGCAGACAGAGCTTGACCTTGTAGAAGGTATGCAGTTCGACAGAGGATATCTCTCAGCATATATGTGCACAGATATGGATAAGATGGAAGCAGTACTTGATGATCCGTATATCCTTATTACTGACAAGAAGATTTCCAACATCCAGGATATTCTTCCATTACTTGAGAAGATTGTTCAGGCCGGTGCAAGACTTCTTATCATCGCTGAGGATGTTGAGGGCGAGGCTCTTACAACACTTATCGTTAATAAGCTTCGTGGTACATTCAATGTAGTAGCTGTAAAGGCTCCCGGATATGGTGACAGAAGAAAAGCAATGCTTGAAGATATCGCAATCCTTACAGGTGGTCAGGTAATCAGCTCAGATCTTGGACTTGAGCTCAAGGATACAACAATCGATATGCTTGGCCGTGCTAAGTCAGTTAAGGTTCAGAAGGAGAACACAGTCATTGTTGACGGTGCCGGAGACAAGGATGCTATCGCAGGCAGAGTAAGCCAGATCCGTGGTCAGATTGATGAGACAACATCTGAGTTTGATAAAGAAAAATTACAGGAGCGTCTTGCCAAGATGGCAGGCGGTGTAGCAGTTATCCGTGTAGGTGCTGCAACAGAGACAGAGATGAAAGAGGCTAAGCTTCGTATGGAGGATGCCCTTAACGCTACAAGAGCAGCAGTTGAAGAGGGTATCATCGCAGGTGGTGGATCAGCATATATCCATGCATCAAAGAAGGTTGCAGAGTTTGTTGATACACTTGAGGGAGATGAGAAGACAGGTGCAAAGGTTATCCTTAAAGCACTCGAGGCTCCACTTTACTATATCGCTGCAAACGCAGGACTTGAAGGTGCAGTAATCATCAACAAGGTAAAGGAGTCAGCTCCTGGAACAGGCTTCAACGCAGCTACAGAAGAGTATGTAGATATGGTTGATAGCGGAATCCTTGATCCTGTAAAGGTTACAAGAAGTGCATTACAGAATGCAACATCAGTAGCTTCAACACTCCTCACAACAGAGTCAGCAGTAGCTACAATCAAAGAGGACACTCCAGCAATGCCAGCCGGAGCCGGCGCCGGAATGGGCATGATGTAATCGTAGACAATGAGGAAAATAAAAAATCAGAGGCAAGCTCGCTTGCCTCTGATTTTTTATTTGACGAATGTCCGGATATGAGCAAGTAGCACCTACTGTGCGTACCACGAATATACGGAGGCTGGAGAATCCAGCCGTGTCTACGATGTAGGTGGAATAATGCCGAAGTACATCAAAAACTTCTTTTCAAACAATTACACCTATGGTATAATGAGCGGTGTTGGAAAAAATACGACAACGAATATTTATATCGGAGTGAAAATTAATGAGTAAGGTTATAGTAGTTACCGATTCAAACAGCGGTATCACACCTGACGAGGCAAAGAAGCTTGGAGTTGAGGTGATTCCAATGCCTTTTTACATCGATGAGCAGATGTATTATGAGAATATCGATCTGACGCAGGAGCAGTTCTATGAGAAGCTTACGGCAGGCGGCGATATCAAGACATCTATGCCTTTGGTTGGTGATGTAACAGATAAATGGGATGAGTTTTTAAAGGAAAATGATGAGATTGTATACATTCCAATGTCATCAGGTCTTTCAAGCTCATGTGAGACAGCATATATGCTCTCGCAGGATTATGACGGCAAAGTGCAGGTAGTCAATAATCAGAGAATATCAGTTACAATGCGCCAGTCGGTTATAGATGCGAAGAACCTAGCAGAAGCAGGAAAAAATGCAGCTGAGATAAAGCAGATATTAGAGGATGCAAAGTTTGAGTCTTCCATATATATCATGGTAGATACTCTTAATTACCTCAAAAAGGGTGGTAGAATCACGCCTGCAGCGGCAGCTCTTGGCACACTTTTAAAGCTTAAACCGGTGCTTCAGATTCAGGGTGAGAAGCTTGATGCATTTGCAAAGGCACGTACCGTAAAGCAGGCAAAGAGCATCATGATAGATGCCATGAAGTCGGATTTTGAGAAGCGCTTCAATAATCCGGATGGCAGCCAGATAAATCTTGAAATGGCATATACGCATGATATTGCAGCAGCTGAGGCATTTAAGGAAGAGGTTCAGGCAGCATTTCCAAATAACGAGATAGTCATGAATCCGCTTTCACTTTCGGTCTCATGCCATATAGGACCCGGAGCGCTTGCAATAGCCTGCTCTAAGAAGATAGAGTATTGTAATAAATAATTATTAATAGTTACAAAGCATAATAAATATACCACTAAAATCAAGCAGTAACATGGCACAATGTGTCGTGTCAGAAAATACAAGGGAGGCATGTAAAATGTCAAAGGTAGATGTAGTAATAGGATGTTTCTATGGTGATGAAGGAAAAGGTAAGGTAATTGATTACCTTGCAGCAGACGCTGATGTAGCAGTAAGATGCACAGGCGGAGACAATGCCGGTCACACAATCAAAGCAAACGGTGTTAAATATGCAATGCACCTTATTCCGTCAGGACTCTTATCAGGACATACAATCGGAGTGATCGGAAACGGAGTAGTTTTAAATCCGCAGGTTCTTTTAGAGGAAATCAACAACCTGAAGGAGCATGGATATGATGTAGATAAATACTTAAAAATCAGTGAAAAAACGCATGTCATTTTCCCATATCACAGAAAGCTTGATGTGGCGCTTGAGAAGGCGAGACAGGCAAAGAAAATCGGTACTACAGGAAAGGGTATCGGACCTTCATACTGCGATAAGTATGAGAGAAGCGGAATCAGAATGGAGGATTTATACGCACCTGATTTCAAGGAGCGCCTTAAGGAACAGACAGAGCTTAAGCTTGCACTTCTTAAGGTATATGATCCTGAGACTGATTATACAAAGGAGCTTGATTTCGACAAGATGTTTGCAGAGTACAGTGACTATGCAGCACAGCTTGAGCCATATGTATGTGATACAATCACCCTCTTACACAAGGCACTTGAGGATGACAAAAAGGTGGTTGTTGAGGGAGCACAGGCTACACTCCTTGACATCGACTTTGGTTCATATCCATATGTTACATCATCAAATCCTACAATCGGTGGCATCCTTACAGGAACAGGTCTTTCTGCTTCAGATATCGGAAATGTATACGGTGTCATCAAGGCATACTCAAGCCGTGTAGGTGAGGGACCATATGTGACAGAGCTTCTTGACGCAACCGGAGACAAAATCCGTGAGCTGGGACATGAGTACGGCACCACAACAGGCCGTCCGAGAAGATGCGGATGGTTAGATCTTGTCACCTTGAAATATGCTAAGCGTCTGAACGGACTTACAGCACTTTCTGTAAACCATCTCGACACAATCGGTAAGTTTGATACAATAAAAGTCTGCACCGGCTACGATGTAAACGGTGAGGTAACAGAGGACTTTACCACAAATCTCAAGGTTTTAAACAACGCAAAGCCTGTATATGAGGAGCTAAAAGGCGGCTGGGGAGATGAAATTGCAAGCTGTAAGACTTTCGAGGAGCTTCCTGAGAATGCACAGAAATACATCAGCTTCATAGAGAAATACATTGGAGTACCTGTTAAGTTCATCGGAACAGGTGCTGACAGAGAAGCTATGATTGTACGCGCAGACAATTAGTACAGCTAGAATATCATAGTATTAAAATTATAAATAATGTACAAAAGAGTGTTCAGAATTCACAAATTGAACACTCTTTTTTTATACTCTAATATCATAACAATTTAGCAGGAGGAGTATTACTGTGATAGAAATTAGTAATCTCGTAAAGAAATATGGCGACCATATGGCCGTAGATCATCTTTCGCTGACTGTTGAGCCGGGAAAGATATACGGACTTTTGGGACCAAATGGCGCCGGAAAGTCAACCACCATGAATATTGTTACCGGATATATCGGTGCTGATGATGGAACAGTAAAGATAAACGGCTATGATATATTTGCACAGCCTGAGGAGGCAAAAAAATGTATCGGATATCTGCCGGAAATCCCACCGCTTTATGTGGATATGACGGTATATGAGTATCTGAAATTTGTGGCGGAGCTAAAAAAGCTCGACAGGAAAAAGAGAAAAGAAATGATAGCAGATGCCATGGACATGACCGGCATCACGGAGGTGAAAAACCGTCTCATAAAGAATCTTTCCAAGGGCTACAGACAAAGAGTGGGCTTCGCCCAGGCAGTTCTGGGATATCCGGAAATCATTATACTGGATGAGCCTACAGTTGGACTTGATCCAAAGCAGATAATAGAGATTCGTGAGCTTATTAAAAAGCTTGGAGAAGACCATACAGTGATACTGAGCTCGCATATTTTAAGTGAGATAAGTGCAGTGTGTGATCATGTGTTCATCATATCAAAGGGTAAGCTTGTAGCAAGTGATGCCACAGAGAACCTGATTAATCTCATGTCAAAGAACCAGGAAATTAACCTTGTCCTCAAATCAGATGAGATTGGTGCAAGAGGAATGCTTGAGAAGATAGTAAATGTTGATAAGGTCACATTTGAAAAGTCTGAGGAAGAGAAAACAGTGAAGGCTAAGGTTATAGCAAAAGCAAACTGCGATATACGTGAGGAAATATTTGAGCTTGCAAGTGCAATGCATATGCCAATCCTTGAGATGCATACTGTTGTGAAGTCACTCGAGGACGTATTCCTTGAGCTTACAGGGGAAGGAGACGAGAAATAATGCTTGCAATATTTAAAAGAGAATTCAAATCATATTTCCAAAACGTTATAGGATGGCTGTTTGTTGCAGCACTTCTTGCAGTGTATGGCCTATATTTTTATGTATACAATCTGAAAAACGGTTATCCGTATATTTCATATGATTTAAAGGGAATCGGTTTTATTATGATGATTGCAGTGCCAATCCTCACGATGAGATCGCTTTCTGATGAGAAAAAGACAAAGACAGATCAGCTCATGCTGACATCGCCTGTATCTGTCGGAAGGATTGTAGCAGGAAAATATTTAGCGATGGCAGCAGTATACACCATAGACATAGCGCTTTTTGCACTTTCACCGCTCGTGCTGTCAATTTACGGTAAGGTGGCATTAAGTGAAGCCTATGTTGCTTTGTTTGGCTACTGGCTTTACGGTTTATCATGCATCGCCGTGGGACTTTTTATATCGTCCATATCTGAGAGTGTGATAATATCTGCAATACTTACATTTGCGGCATTATTCCTCTCATACATGATGCAGTCCATCACAGGGCTCATCTCGTCAAGTGGGAATCTGCTCACAAAGGTACTTAATTGCTTTGATTTGTACACACCATTTGAGAATTTTGTGAGTGGCTGCTTTAGTGTCACATCGGCAGCTTATTATGTGACGGTTATTCTGCTTTTATGCTTCCTTACGACGCAGTCTATCCAGAAGAGAAGATGGGCATTTTCAAAGAAGAGGATAGGCACAGGAGCGTTTTCGGCAGGAATGATTGTTATAATGTGTGCAATCTGTGTGGTTGTAAACCTTGTAGTGTCAGCGCTTCCTGCTAAGTATACATCAATTGACTGTTCAGCTACAAAGCTTTATTCGCTCACAAGCGATACAAAGGACAGGGTAAGTAAGCTCGACGAGGATATCACAATCTATGTTTTGAATTCCAAAAAGTCAGAGGATGCAAAAATAGATGAGACAATAAACCGATACAGAGACCTTTCAAGTCATATAAAGGTAAAATATGTAGACCCGGCGACAAGTCCGAAGTTTTATCAGGATTACACAGATACGACACCAACTACAAACAGTCTTATCATCGAGAGCAAAAAACGTTCAAAGGTGATTGATTACAATGATATATATGAATATGACAGCTCATCATATTATTACGGATACCAGTCGCAGTCGAGCATCACAGGCTATGATGCCGAGGGACAGATTACAAGCGCTATAGAGTATGTCACAATGGATGCAGATGAGCTCCCGGTAATTTATCAGATAACAGGACACAATGAAACGGAAATAGGAAGCAATTTCCAGAGTGTTGTAAGCAAGGCAAATGCAAATCTTAAGAGTTTAGAGCTCTTTAACGAGGAAAAGGTGCCGGAAGATGCAACAGCCATTATCATTAATTCTCCGACTGTTGATTTCAACGAGGAAGACGCACAGAAGGTGATTGATTATTTAAATGGCGGTGGAAAGGCACTGATTGTCGGCTGCTACGCATATAATGACGAGCTTACAAACTTTAACAAGATACTTGCGGCTTACAATGTCAGTTTCAAGACCGGTGTGATAGCTGAAAATGACAGCTCAAAATATTATCAGAATCCTCTCTACCTGCTTCCAACGGTTGAGACGACAGATTACACCTCAGATGCAACAGACGGATATGTATTCCTGGCAGGAAGCTGTGCAATCAATTATCCTGAGGATACAGATGATGTGACATATACAAAGCTGCTTTCTACATCAGACAGCGCAGTTTTAAAGAAGGATTGGAAGAATATCACCACATCGAAGGCTGAGGACGGGGATGAGAACGGACCATTTACCACAGGCCTTGCTGTAAACGATTCAAGCACCGGCGCATCGGTTGTCGTGTTGGGTACACCTTACGTGGTTGATGATTCATACGATAATGCCGTTTCAGGCAACAATGCAGACCTGTTCAAGGATGTTATCACATCAATGACCGGGAATGTTGAGCTTGCATCAAGTGTGATACCGGTGAAGGATTACACCTTAAGCAATATCACTATAAATACGCTGCAGGCGGTTATTACGGGTCTTATCATAATGATAGCTGTACCGATACTGCTTATTATCATAGGAATCGTTGTATGGGCAATGAGGAGAAAGAAGTAGATTACAGGTAAAAGCGCATAAGAAATGATGATATGGTAGAAAAAGAAGACAGTGAGAGTACTGAGACTGAAAGTGAGTAGCAACGGATTAATAAATAGTTCATCTTTTTTTAATGAAATATGTATTGAAATCATGCTGATGTTGTACCATTATTATTATATGATTAAAGGGTCAAAAGCTATCATTGATGCATGCCTGCATGCAATTCGATGTATACCTTAGTGGTCCGCACTACACCGAGAAAGCAGCAGTTCGCATATGTAAACAGCTGCATTAGTGGATTTCGAGGTGGAGTCAGATTACGGTAATGCATAGCATGTAGTAATCTGATTAATCATAAATGAGGAAAAACGGTGAATAGCATGAATCAGATGAACAAAGACAGCAACAGTATAAATATCACGGGCCTTACCGATGAAGAGGTAAGGCAGAGAGTGGAGGAAGGACTTACCAACAGGGCTGATATATCTACAGACAAGACGACAAAAGAAATTGTGATTTCAAACGTTTTCACATATTTTAACCTTATATTTCTTGTCATAACGATACTTCTCATAATGGTAGGTTCTTTCAGAAATCTGACATTTCTGCCTATAATTATTGGAAATACGGTAATCGGAATCGTTCAGGAAATCCGCGCAAAAAAGACTCTTGAAAAAATGAGTTTACTGAATGCTTTGCATGCGGATGTCATCAGAAACGGCAGCGTAAAGCAGATTAGTACGGAGGAACTTGTAAAGGACGATGTGATTTTACTTACCGCAGGAAAGCAGATTTGTGCGGATGCGGTTGTGATATCCGGAAATATACAGGTAAATGAATCACTGCTCACAGGTGAAGCTGATGAGGTAGAAAAGACAGAGGGCAGCACTCTCATGTCGGGAAGCTTTGTTGTATCGGGAGAGTGCTATGCACGGCTTGAAAAGGTCGGTAATGAATCATATATCTCAAAGCTGAGCCTTGAGGCAAAATCAATGGGCGGCAAGGAGCAGTCAGAGATGATACGCTCCATCAATTTGATCGTCAAATGGGTTGGCATAGTTATTATTCCGATTGGGCTTATATTGTTCTGGCAGAGCCATTTTGTGAATGGTGAGTCTATCACAAAGAGTGTTACATCGACAGTTGCAGCGATTATAGGAATGATACCGGAGGGCTTATATCTGCTGACCACAGTGGCGCTTGCCCTAAGCACTATGAAGCTTGCAAGGAAAAAGGTATTGCTTCATGATATGAAAAGTATTGAGACACTTGCACGAGTGGATGTGCTTTGTGTGGATAAAACGGGCACAATTACTGAGCCTGATATGAAGCTTAAGGATATTTTCCTCTGTAAAAACAGTGGAGCAGATGGCACACAGACAGCTTTGACAATAGATGAGCTTAAGAGCCTGATTTCGGATTATGCGAATGCTTCGGTTGACAACAATGCGACTATGCTCGCACTAAAGGCATATGCAGCGGATGCTTTGACAAATAATATATCTGCACTGCATCGTACAGCACTTTCACAGCAGGCGTTTTCGTCTAGCCTTAAGTATGGCAGCGTTACTTTTTCTGACGGAACATATCTGCTTGGAGCACCGGAATTTATCATGCACGATGACTTTTCTCGCATTGAGGAAGAAATCATACCGTATGCTGACAAAGGAGACAGAGTGCTTTTATTTGCAAAGTACGATGGGGAAAACGTGGAGAATGGCATAAATGGCAGCGTTACTCCGCTTGGATTTGTGGCACTTGCCAATCCTATCAGAGCAAATGCAGTAAAGACCTTTGAGTATTTCAAGAGTCAGGGTGTTGCGATAAAGGTTATTTCAGGTGATAATCCGCGTACGGTTTCACAGATTGCCATACAGGCAGGAATAGAAAATGCAGAAAGCTTTGTCGATGCGGCCACACTTGATACTGAGGATAAAATAGCCGATGCAGTGAATAAATATACTGTATTCGGGCGAGTGACACCAAAGCAGAAGAAACAGCTTGTAAAGGCTTTGCAGGCTAAAGGGCATACAGTTGCGATGACCGGAGACGGAGTCAATGATATACTTGCCATGAAGGATGCAGACTGCAGTGTGGCTATGGCATCGGGAAGTGAGGCGGCAGCCCAGGCAGCCCAGGTTGTCCTTTTGGACTCTGACTTTGCACATATGCCGGATGTGGTATATGAGGGACGCAGGGCGGTAAACAATATCCAGCGCTCAGCCAGCCTGTTTCTTGTGAAAAATATATTCTCACTGTTACTTTCACTGTTTTCAGTTATTCTTATGGTTACGTATCCGCTTGAGCCGGCACAGGTATCGCTCATCAGTATGTTTACCATAGGAGTACCGGGATTCTTATTGGCACTGGAGCAGAATAAGGACAGGATAAAGGGGCGCTTTATCACTAATGTCATGCTAAAGGCACTGCCGGGTGGACTTACGGATGTAATAGCTGTCGGAGCGCTTGTCGTATGCGGAGAAGTATTTTGTATATCAGATGCAAGCATAGGAACGATAGCGACGCTTGTACTTTCGGTAGTGGGCTTCATGATTCTCTTTAAAATCAGTGAGCCACTCAATAGAATGAAATATGCTGTTATTATCGGAAATATAGCAGGTCTGGTATTTTCGGGTTTCTTTTTAAAGAAACTGTTTGCACTGACAGATTTGTCAAATATATGTATTCTTCTCATGATAGTGTTTGGCTTTGCGGCTGAGTCACTGTTTAGGAATCTGACACTTCTGGTTGAGAAACTGAGAGGCTCATATGAGAAAAAGAAGGGCTTCAATGTCTGATATTAAAAATCTGCATGGCACCATAGGTGTGTGGCAGCTTAGGACCAGGTGACTTTCTTGATGGGCACGACAGATTTTTACAGTTCGCGCAGGTATTACAGAGTTCTTTGATATTTTTCTGCTTTTGTGAGTCAAGCTTTATTATGAGGGCGGCTGTCTTAAGTGGCTTGAGCATATTTGAACCGGTGAGATGTATGCCATCAGGGCTTACGTGCTCAAAAATCTCAGGCAGCAGCTCAAGAGGATATTCATCGCCTAAAAATGACAGCTCAATGGCATAAAGAGAGCTTTCTTCTTCGACAGCCTTTGCAAACTGCTCATATGCGTTTGACAAAAGCATGAGGCTTAAACAGTCTGCTATGTAGGCCTCCTCAAGCTGCTCATGGTTTAAATACAGCTCTGACAGCTCGTCTGCACCGTTTCCGAGTGTCACGAGACCGTAGGCATAGTGTGCCAGGGATACCCCGGGCAAATCCTGTTTTATGGAATAATATGCGAAGGCATCCACCAATGGAAGCATTGCTGTGTATATTGCCCGGATAAGAGGCAGCTTATCATTATCAAAATGAAAGCGGCTGCAGAATTCTTTCCAGTCTTTAGATGATAATTCAGGTGTGATTTTGCGTTTCATGGTATGGATGCTCCTAGAAGGATGATAAATCTATGTGATTATTGACAGATGCTATTTGTGGAGAGTGTCGTTTTTATCCAAGACATCTGTTTTATTTTTGGTTACATCATCAGAGCCCTTTAAAAGTCTGTATACAAATGAATACGCCCAGATAAGCACCGGGATAATGATAGTTGCGGCAACGGCAGCCTTCCAGTAGCGCATGTCACTTGTGTGATCGAGCACAGTGGCAACAAATGCCACAACATATAAAAGTAATAAAAGGATGGCACCAATCAGTGCCAGAATACGTTTTGTCTTTTTCATGAATTGTTCTCCGTGGTTCTGAATAGTTTTTTATTATTATAATATAAAAAAACAAAATTGACGTCAAGCTGTTATTTTGGTATAATACATCCATATGTGAAGTTGAGGCTGTTTGGCCTCGTATCAGTTTATAAAAGATAAAGGTGGTAGTAGAAATGGCTTTATTAGAAGAGTGGCACAAGATTGCCTACAATGACAAAGCAGATCAGGGAGAGTTACAGCGTTTTTGGCAGCATTATTTCCTCTTGGAGAAGGGTGTATATGAGAAGCTCCTTGCAAATCCGGATGAGGTAGTAGAGGGAACAGTCAAAGAGCTTGCTGAGAAATATGAGTTATCAATCATGGAGATGACAGGCTTCTTAGACGGAATCAATGACAGCCTTGTCACACCAAACCCAATCGAGGAGATGGATGAGGACACAAAGGTAAGCCTTGCTTTCGATAAAGAAAAGCTCTATAAGAACATGGTAGATGCAAAGGCAGACTGGCTTTACAATCTCCCAGCATGGGATGAAATCTTTGACGCAGAGACAAAGCATGCGCTTTACCTCGAGCAGAAGAAGTCAGGAACAGTGGTAGTAGGCAAGAAAATCGGCCGAAATGACCCATGTCCATGCGGTTCGGGCAAGAAATATAAAAAATGTTGCGGAAAAAATGCATAAAGTACTTTACAGATTAGAAAAATAAGTATATTATCATTTTTTGAAAGGAACATTAGTTGTTCCAAAGATATGTATGGCACATGTTTACGTATATTACATACATATGTGCAACAGCATAATAACAATACGTTGAAGAGCACAGTAAGTATATTAAAAGCAGCAGAGAGGGAAGCCTTGGAAGACGAGAATCAAAGTCCAAAGAGTGGTGAAAGCTCCCCGGTGGATGATATACCGAACACCAGCTTGGAGTGGCTCCAATAAAGTCCGGTGACACCGTTATAGTCAAATGAGTTTCTGTCGGATACAGACAAGCAGTATGTTTTCAGGCGGAAAGAATGTGGGTGGAACCACGGTAACAAAGCTTATCGTCCCCGATGTCGCAGCAATGCGGTGTCGGGGATTTTTATATTAAAAATAAAGGAGAGATAACCATGAAGATAACATTGAAGGATGGCTCATCAAAAGAGTACAGCGAAGCAAAAAGCGTATATGAAATCGCAAAAGATATAAGCGAGGGACTTGCAAGAGCAGCCTGCGCAGGAGAGGTTGACGGAGAAATTGTTGACTTAAGAACAGTTCTTGACAAGGACTGCACACTCAATATAATCACAGCAAGTGATGAGGAAGGACTTCGTGTCATCAGACATACAGCATCACACGTGCTGGCACAGGCAGTAAAGAATCTGTTCCCGGATGCAAAAATCACAATCGGACCGGCAATTGATGACGGTTTCTACTATGATTTCGATTCACAGCCATTCTCAAGAGAGGATCTTGATGCACTTGAGGCAGAGATGAAGAAAATCATCAAACAGGGTCATGAGATAACAAGATTTACACTCCCTAGAGAGGAAGCAATCAAATTCATGAAGGAAAAGGATGAGCCATACAAGGTAGAGCTTATCGAGGAGCTTCCTGAGGGTGAGGAGATTTCATTCTATGACCAGGGTGGATTTGTAGATTTATGTGCAGGACCACATCTTATGAGCACAAAGGGAGTAAAGGCTTTCAAGCTCACAGCATCATCAATGGCATACTGGAGAGGTGATTCAAACAAGGCAAGACTCCATCGTATCTACGGAACAGCCTACAATAAGAAAGAGGATTTAAAGGCACATCTTGAGAGAATGGAGGAGGCTAAGAAGCGTGATCACAATAAGCTTGGCCGTGAGATGGAGCTTTTCACAACAGTAGATGTAATCGGACAGGGACTCCCGCTTATGATGCCAAAGGGCACAAAGATGATTATGAAGCTGCAGAGATGGATTGAGGACCTCGAGGATAAGGAGTGGGGCTATGTGCGTACAAAGACACCACTCATGGCGAAATCAGATCTGTACAAGATTTCAGGACACTGGGATCATTATCTTGACGGCATGTTTGTTCTCGGAGATCCTGAGAAGGACGGCGAGGAAGAGGTTATGGCACTTCGTCCGATGACATGTCCGTTCCAGTATTATGTATACAAGGCAAAGCAGCACTCATACAGAGATCTGCCTTACAGAATGGGTGAGACTTCCACATTGTTTAGAAACGAGGATTCGGGAGAGATGCATGGACTGACACGTGTCAGACAGTTTACTATCTCAGAGGGTCACAATGTTATCCGTCCTGACCAGTGTGAGGAGGAGCTCAAGGCATGCTTCAATCTTAACAGATATGTCCTTAAGGTGCTGGGACTCGAGAATGATGTGACATACCGTCTTTCAAAATGGGATCCAAAGAACACAGAAAAGTATTTAGGAGATGATGAGTACTGGAACTCAACACAGGAGGTTCTTCGTAACATCCTTATTGAGGAAAATGTTCCTTTTGTTGAGGCCGACGGCGAGGCTGCATTCTACGGACCAAAGATTGATATCCAGGCCAAGAACGTATACGGTAAAGAGGATACCATGGTAACAATACAGCTCGACTGTGCTATTGCTGAGAATTTTGATCTGTACTACATTGATCAAAACGGCGATAAAATCCGTCCATACATCATCCACCGTACATCACTCGGCTGCTATGAGCGTACACTTGCATGGCTTATCGAGCACTACGCAGGCAAGTTCCCTACATGGCTCTGCCCTGAGCAGGTAAGAGTGCTTCCTATTTCAGAGAAGTATGCTGATTATGCTAAAAAGGTAGCAGATGAGCTTAAGCGCAATGATGTCGATGTGACAGTTGACAACAGAGCTGAGAAGATTGGATACAAGATCAGAGAGGCTCGTATGGATAAGCTTCCATATATGCTGGTTGTCGGAGCTGACGAGGAGGCAGACGGCACAGTATCTGTAAGAAGCCGTTTTGAAGGAAATGAGGGTGTTAAGCCACTTTCAGATTTCATCGACCAGATTTGCAAGGAAATCCGTACAAAGGAAATCAGAGTGGAGCTTCCGGAAGAGGAAAAACACAGATAATCAATTAAAAAGCATAAAAAAAATCAATCAGGACATACTAGCCTATGCATAAGCAAAGGAGGCAAAAGTATGACAAGACTTGATTGTAATGTTGAAAAATGTGCGTATAATGCAGATAACTGCTGTAAGCTCAGAGAAATCGATGTGAAAGGAACTAAGGCAAAGAAAGCCTGCGATACACAGTGTGGCAGCTTTTCAAACAAGGCCTGTGACTGTGAGGTATCTGCAGAGTTAGCTATTCACAAGGAGACAGATGTGCACTGTGATGCGGCAAAGTGTAAGTACAATGATCACAATAGCTGCATGGCCAATCAGATTGGCATCAAGAAAAACTGTACACCAAACAAGTGCAGTACAGAGTGTGCAAGCTTTGAGTGTCAGGCGTAGACTAAGAAGCGCATAATGACAGTTGCCCGGAGTATCAGGTTTATGGTGCTCCGGGTACATATATTTTCGTAATTTGTGATTGCTGCTGTATATATTATGGTGTGACAGACAGCAATTACAGTCAGGAAAGGAAAAATATGGATTATAATATAAATTTCCCACATCTTCATATATATCTGCAGCATGTGATAAAGAGCATATCAATAGGAAGCTTTGGTATTGCGATGTATGGCATAATAATAGCATGTGGTATGCTTGCGGGGCTGGGCGTGGCCTGCTATGTGGCTAAAAAATCAGGACAAAATCCTGATACATACTTTGATCTGGCACTTGTGGCAATCATATGCTCGGTGATAGGCGCAAGAATATACTATGTGGTATTCAGGTGGGATTTGTACAAGGATGACCTGCTTAGCATATTCAATATCAGGCAGGGAGGACTGGCAATTTACGGAGGAGTGATAGCAGCAATTATCACCACATTCGTTTTTGCAAAGGTCAGAAAGCTGTCGTTTCCGCTGTTGTGTGATACGGCGGGGCTTGGACTGATACTGGGACAGGCGATTGGCCGATGGGGAAACTTTTGCAACAGGGAGGCATTTGGCGATTATTATGACGGACTTTTTGCCATGCAGCTTCCGGTATCAGCTGTCAGGACATCGGATTTGACTGAAAAGCTTATGTCACATACAACTGTGATAGACGGAGTGGAGTATATCTCGGTGCATCCTACATTTTTGTATGAATCCTTTTGGAACCTGTGCTTATTTATTTTGTTGATGCTTTATTTTAAGCACAGAAAGTTTGACGGAGAGGTGTTTCTTCTATATTTACTAGGCTATGGTATAGGAAGATTCTGGATAGAAAGCCTGCGTACAGACCAGCTTCTCATCCCGCATATCAATTATCCGGTGTCTATGGCACTTGCCGCCACTTTGGTGGCAGTATCAGCCATATGGATAGGTATTGTCAGATATAAGCAGATGAAAATGGGCAAAATGGTGGACACTCCACCACAATCCTCCACTAAAGAGTAAATTTCATATGTATTTTATAAAAAAGACGCAAAGTCCACGAAAAGACTGAGCGTCTTTTTTGTTGCTTTTTTATGGGAATTTAGCTTAAAGCCTTGATTTTGTGGGCTGTTAGGTGTAATATTGTAATCAAGTGGTGGAAAGTGGAGCGAAATACCATATAAGTGGAGTGAAGTGGTGGAAAGCTTCAAAATGAGGAAAAGGAGGATGGATGCCATGTTCATGGGCGAATATAATCATTCAATAGACGCCAAGGGCCGTATGATTGTCCCGGCGAAGTTCCGTGAACAGCTTGGTAATGAGTTCGTAGTTACCAAGGGCTTAGATGGCTGTCTGTTCGTCTATTCCAACGAAGAATGGCATCGCATTGAGGAAAATCTTCGCGACAAACCACTCACATCAAGAGAAGCAAGAAAATTTATGAGATTCTTTTTTGCAGGAGCAGCCACCTGTGAGGTGGACAAGCAGGGCAGAATCCTCTTACCGGCGAACTTAAGAGAATACGCAGGTATAGATAAGGAAGTTGTATCTGTCGGAGTATACAGCAGAGTAGAGATCTGGAGCAAGGACAGATACCTTGAAAACTCTGATTTTGACGATATGGATGAGATAGCAGATCATATGGCAGAGCTTGGCATAGGAATTTGATTTTAAATGGAGAGACCACATGGAATTTAAGCATTATTCAGTCTTAAGGGACGAGACAATTGAAAATTTAAACATCCGTCCTGACGGGATATATGTGGATGGTACTCTCGGAGGAGCCGGGCACTCATATGAGATAGCTAAGAGACTTTCGGACAAGGGCAGGCTGATAGGCATAGATCAGGATGCAGATGCCATAAAGGCGGCAGGAGAGAGACTTGCGGAGTTTGGAGACAGGGTAACGATAGTCAGAAGTAATTATTCTGATATGAAGAATGTGCTTCATTCACTCGGAATTGAAAAGGTGGATGGTATTATGCTGGATCTGGGAGTGTCATCCTTCCAGCTTGATACACCAAAGAGAGGCTTTACCTACAGGAGTGAGGATGCACCGCTTGATATGCGTATGGATGACAGGAATTCCCTTACTGCAAGGGATATAGTAAATACCTACAGCGAAAATGATCTGTACCGTATCATCAGGGATTACGGTGAGGACAAGTTTGCAAAGAATATTGCAAAGCACATTGTAGCAGCAAGACAAAAGCAAGAGATAACGACAACAGGAGAGCTCAACGAGATAATAAAGGCAGCGATACCCCAAAAGGTCAGAGCTACCGGTGGTCACCCGTCAAAGAGAACATATCAGGCTATCAGAATTGAGCTGAATCATGAGCTTGATGTGCTAAGGGACAACCTGGATGACATGATAGATTTACTTAATCCGGGCGGCAGGATATGTATAATCACATTCCACTCGCTTGAGGACAGAATAGTAAAATCCAATTTCAAAAAAAACGAAAATCCATGTACATGTCCACCGAGTTTTCCGGTATGTGTATGCGGTAATAAATCGAAGGGAACGGTTATCACAAGAAAACCTATCCTTCCGTCAGAAAAGGAACTTGAAGAGAATTCACGCTCGAAGAGTGCAAAGCTTCGTGTGTTTGAAAAGAATGATTTGTAGAATGACAGCAAAAGGAGCAGCTAAATGAATAAAACTACTTATTATATAAATGGGAATGCCGTAAGAGAGCTTGACGAGGCAGCACCGGTCAGAAGACCACAGAAATCGACAAGAGAGCTTGAGGAAATAAGAAGAAAGAAAAACAGAAGAACATCTGCAAGAAGAAATCAGGAGAGAGCACTCTCAATGAACAGGGCATTTGTAGCCTTTCTCACAGCGTGTGTGGCAGCTTCAGCCCTTGTATCTGTTTCACTTATTCAGATAAGGTCAAATGTGACACAGCAGATGAAGGAGGTTGCAGCACTTGAGAGCCAGATAAATGATATGAAGGCTGACAATGATGCCAGATACAAGCAGATTACTACATCTGTCGATTTAAATGCAATCAAGGATGCAGCTATCAACAGACTTGGTATGAAATATGCTTCACAGGATCAAATAGTTTATTACTCAGTTGATAAGAACAACTATATGGATCAGTACAGTGATATCCCTGAATAAATTGGAGGAATCATATTGGCAGCCAGGACAAGAAAAAGACCGGTAAGAAAAATCGGACGCAAAATGAAAACAAAGCTGTTTGCGTTGTTTATGTTAATAGTTGTAGCCATGCTTGGACTCATTGGCAGGCTGATGTTTATTGAATATACAAGCGGAGACGCATATACTAAAAAGGTACTATCATTACAGTCATATGACAGCAAAACAATACCGTTTCAGAGAGGAAATATTGTAGATTCAAACGGCACAGTGCTTGCTACGAGTGTGGCTGTTTATAATGTTGTACTTGATTGCTCGGTTATGACCAGTAAGAAAGAGTATATAACTTCGACGATAGATGCACTGACACAGTGCTTTCCGGATTTAGACAGGGCAACACTTGAGGATTATGCAAATAACAGCAAGGATAACAAATATATTGTACTGTTAAAAAAGCTGTCATATGATGCAATTCAGCCATTTGTACAGCTGCAGGATGCAACTGACGAAAAGGGCAATCTGAAGAACCCAAACATCAAGGGTGTGTGGTTTGAGACAGAGTATCAGAGAAATTATCCGTTTAAAACACTGGCAAGCTCAGTTATCGGTTTTACCTCCGCCGGAAATGTAGGTACAACCGGGCTCGAAAACTATTACAATGACACTTTAAATGGTGTAAATGGCAGGGAGTACGGCTATCTGAATGCAGACAATGATTTCCAGAAGACAGTAATTGCTGCACAAAACGGAAATACCCTGTACACAACTATAGACGCAAATATCCAGTCGATTGTTGAGGATAAGATAAAACTGTTCTCAGATACTTATGCAAATAATGCAAGAGAAGGACTTGGCGCAGAAAATATTGCAGTCATTATAGAAAATCCTAAAAATGGTGAGATACTGGCCATGGCGAATTATCCGAATTTTGATTTGAACAATCCAAGGGATATGAGTGCATATTACAGCGAGGAACAGCTTGCGGCATTTAAAAAGGACAGTACTCAGGAGATGGATGCACTAAATAAGCTGTGGCAGAACTTCTGTGTTACACATACATATGAGCCGGGGTCTGTACAGAAGCCTTTTACCGTGGCATGTGGACTGGATACAGGCACACTCACTACTGATATGACATTTTTATGTGATGGATACGAGATGTTTGGCAGTGAAAAGGTATCATGCGTCAACCGTAGCGGACATGGCATAGAGACACTTGAAAAGGCACTCATGGATTCATGTAATGATGCACTCATGCAGATGTCATATAAGATTGGTGCAGAAAATTTTCTGTATTATCAGAGTGTATTTGGCTTTGGTCAAAAGACAGGTGTTGACCTGCCGGGTGAGGCAAATACATCAACGCTCATGTATACACTCGACAATATAAAGCCTGTCGATTTAGCGACAAACGTATTCGGACAGAACTATAACTGTACCATGATAGAGATGGTCAGTGCATTTTCTTCACTGGTGAATGGCGGCAATTATTATCAGCCGCACGTAGTAAAGAAAATCGCAGATGACAACGGCAATACAGTAAAGACAATTGAGCCTACACTGCTAAAAAAGACAGTGTCAGAGAATACAAGTGCGACACTTAAAAACTACCTGCAGAACGTAGTTGCAAACGGAACCGGTAAGGTGGCAAAGGTTGACGGATACTCAATGGGAGGCAAGACAGGAACAGCGCAGATGTATGATGAGACAACGCACCTTAGAAAGAGGGGCAGCTATCTTGTATCATTTATAGGCTGTGTGCCTGCGCAGGATCCGCAGCTTGTTATTTACACTGTAATCGACCAGCCGAATGTACAGGATCAGCCTCACAGTAATTATGCACAGAACCTGACCAGAGAGATATTAAAGGAAGTACTTCCGTATATGAATATATACCCTGATGAGGAACAGACTGGTGTAAATGCTGACCTTACGATAACAGGCGCAAATCCTCCGACAGGAGAAAAGGTCACACAGGAGGGTGAGCAGGGCGAATAGAGAATAGCCTCAATATTTTTTGCATATATTAGTGTAAAAATATTGAGGCATTTTTGTTTATGATACTTAACAATACGCGTTACAGAAGAAAAATATGCGTATTTTGCAGTATGCTGACAGCTGTTCTTATCGCCTTGTGTTTCAGGCTGTTTTATCTCATGATAGTAAAAGGCGATTATTACAGTAAAAAGGCAAGTGCGCTTCAGGAAAGAGAGCGTGATATTGCAGGAATACGCGGAGATATAGTGGATAGAAATGAAAGGATAATAGCGACAAATGAAACTGCATATAACATAAGCGTTATACACAATCAGATAACCGACAAGGAAGCAGTCATCTCTGTTTTAAGCAGTGAGCTTTCGATTGACGAAAAGACTATCCGCAGTAAGGTGGATAAGGTTACATCCATTGAAAAAATAAAGAACAATGTCTCTAAAAAAACAGGCGATAAAATACTATCATATGGCTTGGCAGGGGTAAAGGTTGACGAGTCAAGTGTCAGGTACTATCCGCTTAATGAGTTGTTTTCAAAGGTTATAGGCTTTGCAGGAGCAGATGGTCAGGGTGTTGTTGGGCTTGAGACCACATATGATGAAATTCTGCGTGGCACACCCGGGCGGATATACACTGTATGTGATGGCAGAGGTGTGGAGGTGAAGGGCTATAAGGAGAGAAGAGAAGCTCCCCAAAAAGGAGACACACTTGTCACTACACTCGACATAAATATACAAAGAGTATGTGAGAAAAATGCAATGATGGCATATGCACAAAATCTGGCAGACAGTGTGAGTATAATTGCCTTAAACCCTAAAAATGGAGAAATATATGCCATGACCGACTACCCGGAATATAATTTGAATGATCCTTTTTCATGTGAAAACAATGATGAAGCTTGGAGAAACGGATGTGTAAGTGATACATATGAGCCCGGTTCCGTATTCAAGATAATTACGGCAGGAATCGCACTGGAGGAGGATGTGGTGAGCCTTGATGACAGTTTTTACTGCCCGGGATATATTACTGTGGAGGACAGACGCATACACTGCCATAAGAGAACAGGACATGGAAGTGAGACCTTTGTGCAGGGAATACAGAATTCATGCAATCCGGTCTTTATTGATTTAGGCCTTAGAATAGGCAGTGAGAGGTATTATGCTGATTTCATGAGGTTTGGTCTGCTTGATAAGACAGGTATTGATTTGCCGGGAGAGGCCGCCACCATAATGCATCAGCCGGATAAGATAGGCCAGGTGGAGCTTGCAACAATTTCATTTGGACAGTCATTCCAGCTCACACCCATCGAGCTTATGACAACAGTATCATCGCTTATAAATGGTGGTAACAGAATTACTCCTCATATAGGTAAGGAGATTCATGACACCGAAGGTACGGTAAAAGAGGTACTGTCCTTTGAACAGACATCAGGTATATGCAGTGAAGAGACCTCTGATACACTGCGAAAGCTTTTGGAGGGCGTGGTAGCAGAGGGCTCAGGAAAAAATGCAAAGGTTGAGGGTTATGCGATAGGAGGAAAGACTGCTACATCGCAGACACTTCCGAGAAGTGACAATGTATATATAGCCTCGTTCCTTGGGTTTTATCCGGTGGATGATCCGGCACTTATGGTGCTTGTGAAAATAAATAATCCAAAGGGCGGTGCATACTATGGCGGAACAATCGCTGCACCGGTTGCAGCTGAAATATTTAGGGAAATCATACCGTATGCACAGGAGATAGGAGTGTGTAACTGATTTACGGGCTCTTGCGAAATAGAACTAAATAACGTATACTATAATTTAATGATTAAGGCAGTCGTTTGGAGAATTTGATTTGTTAAACATATCCATACGGATGGCTGCAATAAAAGATGGAGGAATAAAAATGAGCTTACAAGGAAAAAAGGTACTTGTTGTCGGAACAGGAAAGAGTGGCATTGCAGCGACTGAGCTTTTATGCGCAAATGGCATCGATACAGTATTGTTTGATGGAAATAAAGAACTGGATTCAAAAACACTTTATGAGAAAGCACCAAAGCTTAAGGAGGTGCCGCTTATTTTAGGCGACCTGACAGATGAACAGATTGATGAGTTTGATGTGGCTGTGCTAAGTCCGGGAGTACCAACAGACATTCCTATGGTCAATTCCTTACGTGACAGGGGCGTTAAAATATGGGGTGAGATAGAGCTTGCATACACATTTGGGGCAGGTGAGATCATCGCTATCACAGGAACCAACGGAAAGACGACCACTACAGCCCTGACAGGTGAGATAATGAAGAATTACTTTAAGGATGTGAGAGTGGTAGGAAATATCGGAATCCCTTATACATCAATGGTCGCAGGAAGCACCGGTGAGACAGTAACAGTTGCAGAGATATCAAGCTTCCAGCTCGAGACAATAGATACCTTTAAGCCACATGTAAGCGCAATTTTAAATATCACACCCGATCACCTGAATCGACACCATACTATGGAAAATTACATCAGGGCAAAGGAGGATATCACAAAAAATCAGACAGCAGATGATTACTGCGTGTTAAACTACGAGGACGAGGTGCTTAGAGATTTTGCAGCAAAGTGCCCTGCTAAGGTTATATTTTTCAGCAGTAGGTCTGAGCTTTCAGAGGGCTTTTATCTGGACGGAGACATCATCATATACGCACACGATGGTGTACGCGATGAGGTAATTGATGTAAATGAGCTGAATCTCCTTGGAAAGCATAATTTTGAGAATGTGATGGCAGCGTGTGCCATGTCTATAAGCTTTGGGGTACCGATGGATAAGATTGTCGAGGTGCTTAAGGTATTTAAGGCAGTTGAGCACAGGATAGAGTACGTGACCGAAAAGCGTGGAGTCAGATTCTACAACGATTCAAAGGGCACCAATCCTGATGCAGCCATTCAGGGTATACGTGCCATGAACAGACCGACACTTCTCATTGGCGGTGGATATGATAAGCAGTCGGAGTATGATGAGTGGATAGAGGCCTTTGACGGCAAAGTAAAGGAGCTTGTGCTTATAGGTCAGACTGCAGATAAAATCGAAGAGTGTGCACACAGACACGGATTCATGAATACTGTAAAGAAGGATACGTTTGAGGATGCAGTAAATTATTGCTATGAGCATGCTGTTTCAGGTGATGCAGTGCTCTTATCACCTGCATGTGCAAGCTGGGGCATGTTTCCTAACTATGAGGAGCGCGGACGTATCTTTAAGGAAATAGTAAAAGGATTTAAGGAGTAAATATTTTGGCAGGAAAGCGTAGAAGAAGTAGCAAGAATAAAGAAAAAAAAGAAAAAGGAATACCTTATTTCGACTACAACCTGTTGTTTATAGTTATATTTCTGCTCTGCTTTGGTCTTGTTATGTTATATAGCTCGAGTGCATACACATCGGCCATCAAAAATCATGACAGCATGCACTATCTTAAGCTTCAGATACGAAATATTGTACTGGGACTTATACCTATGGTATTTCTGGCAAAGGTCGACTACAGATATTGGAAAAAGCTTGGCTTTTTTGCGTATATAGCATCGCTTATACTGTGTGTGCTTGTGTTTGTGCCGAAAATAGGCTCAAGCTCACATGGTTCATCGAGATGGATTGGCATAGGACCAATACAGTTTCAGCCTTCAGAAGTGGCTAAAATTGCGGTCATACTGTTTATGGCTATGATTATAGACAAGATACCCAAGCAGTTTGATAAATTTTTAAGTCTGGTAAAGGTGCTTGCTATGCTTATTCCGCTCATAATAGTTGTTGCAATCAGCAATCTGAGTACGGCAGTTATCATCATAGGCATTTCGGTCTGTATGCTGTTTGTCGCAAGCCCAAAGTATCTGCAGTTTATTATTGTAGCAGTGGCGGTAGTTGTGTTTGCAGTGGCGTTTGTCATGCTGGCAGGCTATAGAAGTACACGTATTGAGGCATGGCTGCATCCGGAGACTGCGGGAACAGACGCAGTATTCCAGACTATGATGGGACTTTATGCGATAGGCTCGGGCGGATTGTTTGGAAAAGGACTTGGAGAGAGCTTACAGAAGCTTGGCAATGTGCCGGAGTCACAAAATGATATGATATTTACAATTATTTGTGAAGAGCTTGGACTGTTTGGAGCTATCTGCCTTATTTTGCTTTTTATACTGCTTATATGGCGTATGATGGTCATTGCAAACAATGCAAGGGATTTGTATGGCTCGCTTTTAGTGATTGGTGTGATGAGTCATATTGCAATCCAGGTGATACTGAATATTGCGGTAGTTACCAATTCACTTCCAAATACCGGTGTTATTCTGCCGTTTATCAGCTATGGAGGTACGTCAATCATATTCCTGATGGCGGAAATAGGGCTTGTTTTGTCTGTGTCAAGAGGCATCAGGCTTGAAAATGTGTAGATTAAGGCGTGAAATATAATGATTAAGAAAAAAAGAAAACATAAAAAGAGATTAAAGCATTTTTTTATGGGACTGCTAATTACGATAGCAGTGCTCGCGATACTGTTTCTCATTGCACTTAAGCTGTTTACGGTAAAAAAGGTAGTTGTCGAGGGCAATGAGCTTTACGACCAAAAGACTATAGAGGATGCGGTGCTTAATGATAAGTACTCATGGAACTCACTGTATGTCTATCTGAAATATAAGGTAAAGGATACTAAAAAAATACCGTTTATTGATACAATGAGCATAAGCCTGGATAGTCCGCATACTCTTCATATATCAGTTTATGAAAAAGGAATGCTTGGATACATATATATTCCTGGAATTAATGAGAATGCATATTTTGATAAGGATGGCTTTGTGGTGGAGACATCATCAGACACGGTGCCGGGTGTGCCATGCATAGACGGCATAAGCTGTGACAAGGTAGTGCTTTATGAGAAGCTGCCTATTAAGCAGACTATGCTAAAAGATATCCTTGAGCTTACCCAGGGATTAAAAAGGCAGGACCTTGTGCCGGATTCTGTGGATTATGGTGCGCAAAATGCACCGGTAGTCAAGTATGGTAATGTGAGTGTGATAATTGGTGACACTACAAAGCTTACACGTAAAATAGAGAGGCTTAAGGCTATCATGCCATCGCTTGAGGGACAGTCCGGTACACTACATTTAGAGAGCTGGACGGAAGAAACAACAAATATTGTGTTTGACAAGTCAGAATAATGAAAAACTAAATAAAAAAAATCATATTTTATAGTTGATTATTTTGGAGAAAAATTATATTATAGAATAAATGAGTTTAAGAATATTCGATATTTTTATATAGAAAATTAAATTTTGGGAAAGAAAGAGGAGGAATCACCTTGCTTGAGATAAGAACTAACGAGGCTGATAACAGCGCAAAGATTATTGTCATTGGAGTCGGAGGAGCCGGTAACAATGCAGTTAACAGAATGATTGATGAGAATATTGGTGGAGTAGAGTTTATCGGTATCAATACAGATAAGCAGGCTTTACAGCTTTGTAAGGCTCCTACACTTATACAGATTGGAGAGAAGCTTACAAAGGGACTCGGCGCAGGTGCGCAGCCTGAGATCGGTCAGAAGGCCGCTGAGGAGAGCGCAGAGGAGCTTCAGGCAGCAGTAAAGGGCGCTGATATGGTATTCGTCACATGCGGTATGGGAGGCGGAACCGGTACAGGTGCAGCTCCGGTTGTTGCAAAGATAGCAAAGGATCAGGGCATACTTACAGTTGGTGTTGTTACAAAGCCATTCAAATTTGAGGCAAAGCAGCGAATGATTAATGCTGTTTCAGGAATAGAGAGACTTAAGGAGAGCGTTGATACACTTATTGTCATTCCAAATGATAAGCTTCTTGAGATAGTAGACCGTCGCACAACAATGCCGGATGCACTCAAGAAGGCAGATGAGGTATTGCAGCAGGCAGTTCAGGGAATCACTGATCTTATTAATCTTCCTGCACTTATCAACCTTGACTTCGCAGATGTACAGACTGTCATGAAGGACAAGGGTATGGCACATATCGGTATCGGTAGTGCACAGGGGGATGATAAGGCTATCGAAGCTGTTAAGCTTGCGGTTGCTTCACCTCTTCTTGAGACAAAGATAAATGGTGCAACACATGTCATTATCAATATCTCAGGAGATATCTCTCTTATGGATGCAAACGATGCAGCAAGCTATGTACAGGATCTGGCAGGAGAGAATGCCAATATTATCTTTGGTGCCAAGTTTGATGAGAGCATGACTGATCAGGCTTCTATCACTGTTATTGCTACAGGACTGGAGGATGTTTCAGAGAAGATAGATATGCCGGGCAAGCAGGCAGCGCATGGTGCAGGAATGGCAGGCGGTATGCAAAACCGTATGGTATATCCGAATCAGACAGCTGCAAGACCTGTTTCAGGCATGGGAACACAATCCACAGCCACAGCAGGACTTCACACAACAGCAACAAGCGGACTTCATACAGCTGCCCAGCCACAGCAGACAGCACCTGCACATGCATATACAGGTATCCAGAAGCCACGCCAGCCTGAGAGCACGGTTAAGCCTGTAGAGATTAATATTCCGGATTTCCTTAAGAATTCAAGACGATAGTTTATAGGACATGCAGCTTTTGGGCTGCATGTCTTTTTTGCTTATTGTCGACATATTACGGCACTTAAAAACCTGCTTTTACGCTATTCTTGTCTGTGAAAGTGAGGTGAAAAATTATCTATGCATTTTATCTCGATATTTTTCTTCTTCGTACATTTATCACCAATTGTCTCATACTTATATTTGTCATATATATGCTAAAAATCCCGTTGATCGGGAAGGTGGTACGTCTGATTGCTTCTGCAGTGGGCGCATCGGTATGTGAATGTGTACTGCTTCTTCTGGCAGGCAGCTATGCGTTTTATAAATGGACCTCTGTTCTGGTGGTCGTACCGCTTGCGGCAAGGCTTGCAATAGGCAGACAGGCTGGCAGAAAAATCCCGTTTCTAAGACTTTTTGCACTATGTATGTTTGTAACAGTGCTGACCGGAGGCATAGTAACAGCTCTGGACAGCTTTTTCAGCTCTGATGCGACAGTTATGATATGCTTTGGTTTTGTCATATCATACATGGTGTTAAAGTGCTTCTGTGAGCGAAGTAATGAGAGCAGAAGACTATATAGGGTCACACTTTTAAAGGATGGTAAAAGAGCTTGTGCCACAGCCTTGTATGATACGGGAAATCTGCTAAAAAAACAGCCACAGCAGATTCCTGTGCACATAGGCGGGAGTGCATTGTTTGATATTGTAGGAGAAGATGCCGTCTTTTTTGATGTGCCGTACAAGAGCCTTGGAAATGATGGTGGGAGCATTAAAGTGTGTGAATTTGATGAGATGACAGTCATGAAGGGAAATGGTAAGCTGATTTTACATAATGTGCTGGTGGGAAGAGCATCGGATAGTTTATTTGAGGACAATGCATATGATATGATTTTGAATGAAGCTGTTTTTAGTAATAAAACGGGTATGGAAAATACTATGGGGAAGCAAGCCGCACACAAATGAGGTGTTTTACATAGGAGGGACGGAGGTGTTGCCGCCTCCGCTTGAGACAGATGAAGAGAAGTGCTGTCTGATTGCACTGGTGGATAAAAATGTGGCAATGTCAAAGGAACAGGCAAAAAAGCAGCTTATAGAGCACAATCTAAGGCTTGTGGTGTATCTGGCAAAAAAATTTGAAAACACGGGAGTATGCGTGGAGGACCTTATATCAATTGGCACAATCGGTCTCATAAAGGGGATAAACACATTCAATCCTGAGAAGAAAATAAAGCTTGCCACATACGCATCCAGATGCATAGAAAATGAGATTCTTATGTATCTGCGCCGCAACAACAGAGTGAAGCTTGAGGTATCCTTTGATGAGCCGCTAAACACGGATTGGGACGGAAATGAGCTGCTTTTATCAGATATACTGGGGACGGATGAGGATGTCATATATAAGGATCTTGAGACTGAGGTTGAGATTTCACTGCTAAAAAAAGCCATGCTGTCATTGAACGAGCGTGAAAGACAGATAATAGAGCTTCGATTTGGAGTAAACCGTGTGGAGAATAAGGAGCTGACGCAGAAGGAGGTAGCAGACATCCTTGGAATTTCACAGTCATACATATCAAGGCTCGAAAAAAAAATAATGGCAAGATTGAAGAAAGAAATACAGAAAATGGCATAAGTGTGGTATAATATTTTTATCATAAAACAGAATAGGAGATGGTAGTATGGTATTGGAATTTATCGGTGCTGACAGAGAGGTTACTGGAAGCTGTCACTATCTGACATTTGGGGACACACATATACTTATTGACTGTGGAATGGAGCAGGGAGCTGATTTGTACGTGAATCAGGAGATACCGGTCAATCCTTCGCTCATAGATTATGTGTTTGTCACACACGCACACATTGACCATTCAGGTCTTTTGCCGCTCATATACAATCATGGTTTCAGGGGCACCATTTTTGCGACAAAGGCGACAACAGATTTATGTAACATCATGCTAAAGGATTCTGCACATATTCAGGAATTTGAGGCAGAGTGGAAGAACAGAAAGGCAAGACGAGCCGGAAGACCGGAAGTAACTCCTATGTACAATGTGGAGGATGCACAGAATGTCATGCAGCACTTTACACCGTGTGATTACAACAGTGTGTATGAGATATGCCCGGGGCTTAAGGTGAGATTTGTGGATGCAGGTCATCTGCTTGGTTCATCATCTATTGAGATGTGGGTGACTGAGGAGAATGTGACAAAAAAGATTGTCTTTTCAGGCGATATCGGAAATCACAACAGGCCACTCATCAAGGATCCGCAGTATGTGGACAGTGCTGATTATGTGGTTATGGAATCTACATATGGCAATCGTCTGCACGATACGCCGCCTGATTACGCGGTGGAGCTTGCAAAGGTCATCAATGCGACCTTTACAAGAGGCGGCAATCTGGTAATCCCGGCATTTTCAGTTGGCAGAACACAGGAGATGCTCTACTTTATCAGGCGTATAAAGACTGAGAATCTGCTGCCGGAGCATCCGAATTTTGAGGTTTACATCGATAGCCCCCTTGCTGTTGAGGCGACAAATGTATTTCATGAGAATGTATCGGACTGCTTTGATGAGGAGGCTATGGAGCTTATTTCGGCAGGCATCAATCCAATCAAGTTCCCCGGACTTCGTGTGGCAGTATCATCGGATGAGTCAAAGATGATTAATTTCGATAAGAAGCCAAAGGTTATCATCTCAGCATCGGGTATGTGTGAGGCCGGACGTATCAGACACCACTTAAAGCATAATCTTTGGAGAAGTGATTCAACAGTTTTATTTGTAGGATATCAGGTTCCGGGAACACTTGGCTATGCACTTTTAAACGGTGCTAAAAAGGTGAAACTTTTTGGTGAGGAAATAGAAGTAAGGGCAAGCATAGTAAATCTGCCGGGTATCAGTGGACATGCAGACAAAAATCAGCTTACAGAGTGGCTTGGCGCAATAAAAAACAAGCCGGAGCATGTATTTATAGTCCATGGAGAGGAGTCCACAGCAGAGTCCTTTGCAAACCACGTGCATGAGACCTTCGGCTATGATGCAGTGGCACCGTACAGTGGTGATGCCTATGACCTTATCACGAATCAGAAGGTGGCAGATGGCTCCCGCAAGCTTGTGGAGAAAAAGGCTGCATATGGCATGGCAAGCAGAGAGAAGACTATATTTGACCGTCTTGTGGCAGCGGGCCAGAGGCTTGTATCTGTTATCCAGAAGTGCCAGGGTATGGCTAATAAGGACTTGAGCAAGTTTGCAGACCAGATAAATGCGCTGTGTGATAAGTGGGATAGATAGAATGTAATCACAGCATATCAAAGTAATAAAGCAAAAAGGGAATGTGTGGGCAGTCAATCGCATACAACATATATGCAACACTGGGACACACAAATCCCCTATTTATGGGCTTTTTAGGATATCAAAACGTTAACAAAGAGATAATTCAACCGAATATCGAAAAAGAGCAACAGACCCCGAAAATCCTGTATTTTCGGGGGTTTCTTTATATTCTGAAAATCTATCAGACACCTTCAAAACACACGAAAATGTTCCGGTAACTAACAGGTAACACATAGAAATGTGCCTATCGCAGAGATTGCTAAAGCAATTGGAAAGGATGCATAATATATAAGAATTGGCATACAACAAGGAATATTAAAATTTGGAACAGCAATGAAAGTTGGAAATTCAAGAAAATATAGTTATTATTGTCCAGATAAGAAGGTGTGGGAAGAGACAGGATACTTTAATAAAAATATGTGATACTATTTTTGTGTAAGAACTGTGATATATGTACATAATGAGAAGATGAAGAAATAGATGTAAATTTAATAGCCAGGAAAATCAAAGGGGGATATGCGTTAAAAACGCGAGAAAACTAATAGGGATTTGACTATAATTCAGATTTACATGAAAGGGGATTTGCGTTATAATTGTGGCGGAAAGGTGGGGTTATGCATGGATAAACCAGTTTTTAAAAGAAAAATATACGATGAAATATATGAGTGGAAAGAGAACAGAAGCGATAAATATGCACTCTTGATAAAGGGAGCAAGACGAGTTGGTAAATCAACTATTGCATAGGAATTTGCAAAAAAGAGTTTAAATCGTATATTCTCATTGACTTTGCTCATACAAGTAAGGCAATTATTGATCTATTTGATGATATGTATGATCTGGATTTTTTCTTTTTGCAATTGCAGCAGTTAATGGGAACCAGGTTATAGGAGAAAGAGTCAGTAATTATTTTTGATGAGGTTCAGTTATTTCCAAAGGCTAGGCAGGCAATTAAATATCTCGTTTCGGATGGAAGATATAAGTATATTGAAACAGGCTCTTTATTATCAATAAAAAAGAATACAAAGGATATTTTGATTCCAAGCGAAGAACATAAAATATCTATGTTTCCTAAGTGGTAATGCATCAAGATATATTCTGTCAAGTGCAAGAGAGGGGATTCGCTCTGAGAAAGTAAGAAAACTGATTCCTGATATGCTCAGTTCGTACACTGTAAATATTGCATATCACGCTAATAATCCTGATGTAGGAATGTCGTTGGAAAAGGATGCAGGACGATATAAATTGTTTAATTCGGATGTTGGTTTATTTATAACTTTGGCATTTAAGGATAAAAAATATACGGAGAATATTATTTATAATAAGTTACTTTCGGACAAACTAGATGTAAATTTAGGATATGTCTATGAAAATGTTGTGGCACAGATGCTAATAGCAAAAGGTAATAATTTGTTTTATTACACGATGAAAAGTGAAACTTCAAATCATTTGTATGAGATTGATTTTTTAACTTCTGTTAAAGATAAGATATGTCCATTAGAGGTGAAATCCGGTAATTATAGAACGCATAAATCACTTGATGCATTTTGCAACAAGTTTAGTAATCGTATAGGTGGCAAATATGTTGTTCATACAAAAGATTACAAATGGGAAAACGGAATTTATTATATTCCAATGTATATGGTACCATTTTTATAAAGATTTTTTAGAAACGTATATATTCATCAGGCAGCAAGTGGTTAAAGACGTAGAATAATAAACTTTTAACGGAGACACGCAGCTTTAAAATTTGTATATAGATGAATAAAATGCAGTGTATGAGGAGAATGTAATGAGAATATCAGATATTATGAGATTAGGAAAGTCTGCCATTATTTTTGCCACTATTGTAGTGGCTTTTTTGGCAATAATCTGGCTTTTAGGCTACAAAATGATTTATAAAAAAATATTGCATGGTAAAAAACAGATTTCAATTGGCAGAATAGGACTGGTGTGTGTACTTGCAGTATACATTGTTGTTGTCCTTTATGTGACATTGCTAAGAGGAGGTATTGGTTTTGGGGGATTTGAGTACCGGGCTAACTTTAAACCATTTTCTTCGTACAAAGAGGCCTGGTACAATTTTAGTGCACAGGAATGGAGAAATCTGATACTTAATATATGTATGTTCGTGCCGTTTGGATTTTTACTACCAATTTGTTTTGGAAAGATTAAAAGAGCGTGGAAAATATATTTGTGCGGGTTTGGGTTTGCACTGTTTATAGAGGTTGTGCAGCTTATCACGGGACGAGGTGTATTTGAAACTGACGATATCATAAATAATACGATAGGTGCAATGATCGGATATGGATTATTTTCGGTTGCAAGACTGATATTTGTGGCAGTCTGTTCAAGGAAGAAAGTCCAAGATAATACAAATGAAGTCAGTGGAGTGGCACATGATGAAAATGTTTGTGAAAGACAGAACATTTCCATAAGAAAATGTCTGGTGGCACAGCTTCCGCTTGCGTTTACAATTATAGCTTTTGCAGCTGTTTTTATTGTATACAATAGTATGGAATATGGTAATCTTTCAATCGATAATATTTCAAATCAAAATGTGGATGTCTCGATGGCAGATGGTGTGAGTCTGGCAGATGAGGCAGATCCGCTTGATGTATACACAATTCACAGGGCTACAGAAGATGAGGCGAGGGAGCTTGCCGACGGGTACTTTTCAAAGTATGGTGTTTTAATAGATGACTCAAAAACAGACATATATGATGATACTATTATTTTTTACAGTACCAGCCTTGATGATGAGGGCAGTAACCTGAGTATCTGGTGCGATTACGAAGGACCAACAGTAAGTTTCACGGATTTTTCAAATATAGATGATGAAAATTCGTATGCTGACGCTGGACTTTCAGAGGAATTTGTCAGAGAAAAGCTGGAAAATCTAGGAGTAGTTATTCCCGAAAACGCAGTTTTTGCACCAATCGAGGAATATGATGCAGGAAACTATAGGTTTACAAACGATGGAGAAATTCTTGACGATGGCTTGTATTATAAGGGAACGATAGAATGTTGTATTAATTCGTCAGGTAAAATTGCAAATTTCAGAGACTCCATGATAAAATATACGCCTTATAAAAAGGTAGATGTTATTTCAGAAAAAGAGGCTTATGACAGGCTATGTGCAGGAAAATTTTATTTCCCGGATTATGATAAAGATGAACAATTATCTGATTTAGTTGTAAAATCAGTGAAGATAAGTTACACACCGGATTCGAAGGGATATTATCGTCCGGTTTATGAGTTTGTGGCAAATGCAAATCAGGATACAGGCAAGAGAGAAATAAGTATAATGGTAGATGCTATGGAAATTTAGGGAGGAATAACTTACAAAAATTAACTGACAGCTGCATTAGGTCTGGTAAAAAACAAAAGGGGCTGTAAAAAAACTCCCCTGACAGAAAATCGCCCAGACCGTGAGGTCTGAGCGATTTTTTGGTATAATTAATTATGCTACTAAATAATAATACCAATGGTAATTATACTATGCGTCAGCTGAAATTACCATTAGAAATCGAAAAATTGATCGATATTTCCGATCCGGTATACACTTTTTGTGAGGTTATGGATCACATTGACCTATCCAGATATTTTGTAGAGAAAGGCTATAAAACAGGTCACCCAAGATGTGATGCTCAAAAACTCCTTAAAGTAATACTTTTTGCCTTTATGGAAAATGGCATCTGCTCCTTACGAGAAATAGAAAAGCTCTGCCGTAATTACATTCGTTACATGTATCTTCTTGATGGCATGAAAACTCCTTCTTTTGCTACATTTGGAAACTTAATCCGAAACGAACTAACCGATTCTATCGAGCAGATATTTGAAGACATTAATTCATATATTTTTGCCAAAGATCACGTGGATCTGCAGCATACATACATTGACGGGACAAAAATTGAGGCAAATGCCAATCGATATACCTGGGTATGAAAAAAATCGTGTGTGAAAAACCGGCAGAAAGTCTTTGACAAGATTTCACTCTTGATTGATGCTATGAATCAGGAAGTACTTGGATATCTCGGAATAAAATTTGAAAAGCGTGAAGCGTATGCGGTTGATTATGTCTCTGAATTACTTACGATGTACAAAGAAACAACCGGACTGGATGAAACTTCTTTCGTTTCCGGACGTGGTCGTAGAAAAAGCATTCGACAAAAACAATACGAAGAATTGCATGAATATCTGGAACGTTTGAAATCCTATGCATATCACATCGAGACCTGTGGAGAAGAAAGAAACAGTTATTCCAAAACAGATCATGATGCAACTTTCATGCGTTTAAAGCGTGATTACATGGGAAACGATCAGCTACTTCCGGCATACAACCTACAGGCAGCCATCTGTGATGAATACATAGCTGTAATCGACGTAAAACCATATGCATCCGATATGGAATGCTTTGTGCCTTTGATGGAAAAATTCAATCGCACATATGGTCACTATCCGAAATATCCGGTTGCTGATGCCGGATACGGTTCTTACAATAATTATCTTTATTGTGAAGAACACGGCATGGAAAAATACATGAAATTTACCATGTACAAAAAAGAAACGACGGACAAAAAGTATCATGAGAATCCGTATCGTGCTGTAAACTTTGCAAAAGATGCATACTTGCTTAGAAATAGAAAAGTTAATACAAAGAAACGCCAAAACCGACATTTGCCGGAATTGGCGTTTCTTATATTAGGGACTTATTTTACAGCCCCTTTTTTATTTTATGACGCGCAGCTTATTGAAAGTGCTATGTATGTAACTACGCCTCGTCCTGCTTGAAAATTACATTTCTGTATTTCGAAAGTATTCCTTTTAACAAGCTTCCAAGTACACAGATTGAGATAATCTCACCGATTCCGACTGTAACTGCATTGAAAAGAAGAGAGATATCAACACCCTTGTATATAGTTGTAAGACCATATCCGTATCTGAGCACGAGTGGCACGATAATAATGTTGGCGATGACCGGTGGCAGGGTGTATACAAACTTCTTCTTTCGAAGGAAGTAAGTGCCGAGTGCACCGAGCAGTGTAGCGATACTTCCGAAGATGATATCCCAGATGATGCCGCCTGTGATAAGATTGGAAATCAGACATCCGATGAAAAGACCCGGAATGGCTGCCGGTGTGAAAACCGGAAGGATGCAAAGCGCTTCAGAAAAGCGTACCTGAATGGTGCCTGATGCGAGACCAAGCAGATTGGTGATATACGTAAGCACAACGTAGAGTGCCGCGATCATAGCTGCCTGTACTGCAAATAATACTTTTTTGTTTCTCATATTTAGTTCTCCTTTAGTTTTGTTTTACGTCAGGAAGGTTTCGAACTGACGCATTTATTTTCGCCTTGCTATGTTAACAAAAAATGCTTTGAATGTCAAGAAGTATATAAAGTCAGTGCCCATTTAGAGAAATTGTGGTATAATGAGTGCAAGTGAGAAGAATGCATTTATGCATTCGGCGAACGACGAATGTTGATCATGAAGCAAAGCTTCATGATATAATGAGTGCAAGTGAGAAGATAAATGACAAGAGGGAAACAGTATTATGAGAGAAATAAAGGTTAATGAACTAAAAGAGGGAATGACTACGGCAGTAGATGTGTTTTCGCCAAAGGGACAGCTTATCCTTAAAAGACATCAGGCTGTATCGGCATTTGATATAGCAAAGTTTGGATTCTACAATATAGCTTCGGTTTATGTTGAGGGAAGCTCAGCACAGGAAAAAGAAGAATGGAATAAAAAATATGCCATCATTAAGGAAAAATACCGTGATTCCATCGATAACCTGCATGAATATATGAATGACATACTATACAGGAATATCATCCCGGATAAGAATACGCTCATCAGGGACTCGGTAGAGATTTTTGACAGGTTTGAGACTTCATATGAGCTCTTTGATGCACTTCAGGTATTAAAGCAGACAGATGTATCTACTATGGCGCATTCCATGAATGTATCAATTATTGCACGTCTCATTGGTGTGTGGGCAGGGCTTGATACAGAAAAGCTGGATGAGATTTCAATGGCAGGTCTGTTGCACGACATAGGCAAGTTTAAGATACCGGATGAGATATTATTGAAGCCGGGAAAGCTCACAAAGGAAGAGTTTGAGGTGATAAAGAAGCACACGGTATATGGCTATGAGATACTTAATAATTTCAAGATTCTGGAAAGCACGAAGCGTGCGGCACTTTTACATCATGAGAAGTTTGACGGCTCAGGATATCCGTTTGGATATACAGCAGATAAAATCGATGATATATCAGCTATTATTACGATAGCCGATGTCTACGATGCAATGACATCAAAGCGCTGTTACCGTGATGGGATGTGTCCGTTTGATGTGATAGAAGATTTTGAGTATGATGGCATATCAAAGTATCATCCGAAGTATATAGGGATGTTTTTGAAGAAGATTGCAAGCTCATATATCGGAAGCACGGTGCTTTTGACAAACGGCAAAAAGGCCAAAATAATTTTTGTGACGGAGAAGTATTCAAGTCCTACAGTTACATTGCTTGAAGACAACAGTGTGCTGGTGCTTAAGGATGAAAAGGATATAAAAATAGCGGCAGTGCTGTAGAATTATATACGCGGATTAATTGAATAAAATTACTGTAAATGGGAATGCTTTAGATAAAGAAATTTATCCGGAGGATTCCCATGTCTGTATATAAGGTTGATATATGTGGAGTGACCACATCAAAACTGCCGGTACTTAAGGATGATGAAAAAGAAGAACTGTTTGAGAAAATAAAAAAGGGAGATAAGGCTGCAAGAGAAAAATATATTCGTGGAAATTTAAGGCTGGTGCTTTCGGTAATCAGAAGGTTTTCAAACCATAATGAAAATATGGATGATTTATTTCAGATAGGATGCATCGGACTTATGAAATCAATTGATAATTTTGATCCGACTATAGGTGTTAAGTTTTCCACTTATGCTGTTCCGATGATTATCGGTGAGGTGAGACGGTATCTGCGTGACAACAGTGCATACCGCATTCCACGTTCCCTCAGGGATACAGCCTATCAGGCTATTAAATCAAAGGAAAAGCTATCGAGAAAGCTGGTGCATGATCCGTCCTTAGCGGAAATATCAAAGGATTGCGGTATCCCTGAAAACGATATACTATACGCACTTGATGCAATCCAGACACCGCTTTCCCTCTTTGATCCTGTATATACTGACGGTGGTGATACACTTTATGTGATGGATCAGATATCGGACAAGAAAAACAAAGAGGAAGCATGGGTAAAAAATCTGGTTCTCGACGATGCCTTAAAGCTGCTTGATGACAGAGCGAGACAGATTATTAAGCTGCGTTTTTTCGAGGGCAAGACACAGATAGAGGTGGCAGAGGAGATAAATATCTCTCAGGCACAGGTATCAAGGCTTGAGAAAAATGCGCTTAAAAATATGCACGGATATCTGGAAGCATAAGCAGATAATTGAATATTTAGTCTGCCTGTGCTAAAGAAGTTTTTTTAAGCACAGCCGCAATTATGACTGCATATACACCTCCTATAACAGCGGTGATAAGCTGTGTCACTGAAAACTGAAGCTGTAATACCGGCAGCATCTTGTGCATTGGAGCAGGCAGAAATGCAGGTAGAATGATAAGTGCAATGGCTATTCCCATGAAAAGAGCCTTTAGTATGGCACCTATAGCAATTGATATAGGAAAACCGGAAGCTTTGCCGCATTTTTTGCGAAGCAGTCCCACACATACCACGAGAATGATATTTCCTATCATGATACATGGAAACATCGCAGGGATAGCCGCCATAACAGGACTTCCTGTGATGAAAAATGATGTGACAGGTGTGATAATGCTTAGGATAATGCCACATGCCATTCCGGCATAGAGTACGGTAAGTATTAAAGCTGCATTAATGATTGGACCTGTGATGTATACGCTTAAGTTCTTAAAGAACTGGCTGACAAGACAGATTGCAAGCATAATTGCAGTGACGGTTATTTGTTTGGTTTTTATCTTCATTGATAAGACCTCCTTTAAATTTTCATATGAAATCATACTCCTTTGGGGGTGCAAATGCAAGGTTGCGTTGCCGGTTAATATTTACTCAGAAGGCAAAAATGACGGTTGATATTGAAAGCAATTCATTTGTGTGCTAATATAAATATATTCGCTGTTTGACGCAAAACAGCTATATATCAGGAGGAATACAATGAAAAAACTGATTAATTTGATATCAGAGGAAGTGACAAAGGCATTCGTCAGTGCAGGATATGACGAGAAGTACGGAAAGGTTACACTTTCAAACAGACCGGACCTTTGTGAGTTCCAGTGTAACGGAGCAATGGCAGCGGCAAAAGAGTATAAGTGTGCACCATTTATGATCTCGGACAAGGTAGCGGCGCTCCTTGAGTCAGATGAGATGTTTGAGTCAGTAGAATCAGTAAAGCCGGGATTTCTTAATATCAAAATGGATACCGCTTTTCTGGCAAAATATATGAACGATATGAAGGATGACGAGGGCAGATACGGCTTGGAGAAGGCCAAAAAGCCACTCACTATAGTAGTGGATTACGGCGGACCAAACGTCGCAAAGCCTCTTCATGTAGGTCATCTTCGCTCAGCAGTAATCGGAGAGAGCGTTAAGCGTATCGCAAAGTTCATGGGACACAATGTGATTGGTGATGTGCATCTCGGTGACTGGGGACTTCAGATGGGACTTATCATCACAGAGCTTCGCGAGAGAAAGCCTGACCTCGTTTATTTTGATGAGAGCTATACAGGAGAGTACCCGAAGGAGGCACCGTTTACCATATCTGAGCTTGAGGATATATATCCGACAGCCAGCGGCAAGTCAAAATCAGATGAGAGCTTCAAGGAAGCAGCTCTTCTTGCCACAAAGGAGCTTCAGGGAGGCAGGAGAGGCTATCAGGCACTGCTTTCACACATTATGAATGTATCTGTAACAGATCTTAAGAGAAATTATGAGAATCTGAATGTTCATTTTGAGCTGTGGAAGGGAGAGTCGGATGCACAGCCATATGTACCTGGGATGGTTGAAATGATGAAGGAAAAGGGCTTTGCACATATGAGTGAGGGCGCTTTGGTTGTGGATGTGAAGGAGGATACAGATACAAAGGAGATTCCGCCATGTATCATCCTAAAGTCTGACGGAGCCTCACTTTACAGCACTACAGACCTTGCAACACTTGTTATGCGTATGAAGGAGAACAACCCTGACCGTGTGATTTATCTGGCAGACGCACGTCAGTCAATGCACTTTATCCAGGTGTTCCGCTGTGCAAGAAAGACAGGCATAGTACCTGATACTACAGAGCTTGTACATATCGGCTTTGGAACCATGAACGGTAAGGACGGCAAGCCTTTCAAGACAAGAGACGGTGGAGTAATGCGTCTTGAGTACCTCCTCAAGGAAATTGACGATGAGATGCTCAATAAGATTAAGGAAAACCAGAAGGAAAAAGAGAATTTAAATATAGACGAGGCGGAGGCTGAGCAGACAGCCAAAACTGTAGCGCTTGCAGCAGTCAAGTATGGTGATTTGTCTAATCAGGCGAGCAAGGATTACATCTTTGATATCGACAGATTCACATCCTTTGAGGGTAACACAGGTCCATATATCCTTTATACAATCGTGCGTATCAAGTCAATCCTCTCAAAGTATGAGGCAAAGGGTGGCGACATCAGCGCACTGAAGGATGCGATCATGCCGGCAGTCAATGCAGGACAGAAGAATCTCATGCTCTCTCTGGCAAAGTTCAATGCTACAATTGAGAGTGCATACGAGGAGTCTGCACCACACAAGATATGTGCATACATCTACGAGCTTGCCAACGCATTCAACGGCTTCTACCATGATACAAAGATTCTTTCTGAGGAGAATGAAGAACTTAAGAAGTCATATATTTCGCTGCTTGTGCTCACAAAGGAGATACTTGAGGCTTGTATAGATATGCTTGGATTCTCAGCTCCTGACAGGATGTAATATTAATAGTAGTAATTTCATGTTCTAAAATAATTGGACATGTAATATAAATAGGACATAGATGATTTATCAGAATCGTCTGTGTCCTTTTTTTAATTTGAATAACTGTCGGTGGCAGGTCGGGATAGGGCTCACGCGTGTGGCTGCAGTGTCGCAGAAGCGTATAGCGGAGCTATTTAGAGTCTGTTAAATTATGCTTTGAAGCACAGAAATGCCGAGGCATGGACGCCGAGGCAAGGAGATATCGAGCCCGGACGGCGAGTATCGACGGTTTCGTCAGGCATAAAAGTATTTACTGCATAATTTATACAGAGTCTTAATAGCGCAGTGTAGCATCTGCGACACTGCAGCCACACGCGTGAGCCCTGCCCTACCTGCTACCGAAGTGGCGATAAGGAGTGAAAAATATGGATATAATTGATTATCTGCCACAAAAGATGAAGGCTGAGGCAGAAGCGTACATGCCGTGTGGTCTGGAGGAAATCAGGGTGCGCGCCGGAAAGCAGGTGCAGTATATGTTTGCGGGAGGATGTAGAGCCGGAGTGTATATCTCACATAGCGATATTGAGGAGATGATAAATTATCTGAGCGGATATTCATTCCACGCGATAGCACCGCAGCTTGCAGCAGGCTATTTTACAGTGGAGGGAGGTCATCGTGTGGGAATTGCAGGGCAGATGGGCTGCGATGGAGGAAAGGTTACAGCAGTCAGTGAGATAGCGTCCTTAAATATCAGAATTGCCCATCAGATAAGGGACGTTGCAATGCCGCTGATGCCTTATATCCGGGATGAAAACAGCATTTACAATACATTGGTTATATCACGGCCGGGAGAAGGAAAAACAACATTTTTAAGAGACTGCATAAGGATACTTTCAGATGGCTGTGACGGAAAAAAAGCTCTTAAGGTGTCGGTGGTCGATGAGCGCTCGGAGATAGCGGCGTGCTACTTGGGAGTGGCTCAAAACGATATAGGCAATTCCAGTGATGTGCTGGATAACTGTCCGAAGTCACTTGGCATGAGGATGCTTTTGCGCTCTATGTCACCGGATGTGATTGCAGTGGATGAGCTGGGAGGAGAAAGCGATATCGAGGCACTAAATCAGCTTGTGAGTTGCGGAATAAGGATACTTGGCAGTGTACATGGCACCAATGCAGATGATCTGCAAAGAAAAATTCTGCCACATGCCATAGAACGGTTTGTGTTTATAGACCATGATGAAAAAGGGGTGAGGCGCTATAGCATTTATGATGAAGCTTACAGGCTTTTGTACAGTACTGTTTGCGGTATCGGGGCTGATAAACGATTACAGCAAAAGAAAAAAGGCAGATATAGCGATGCTGTATGATTTTATGCTTTTGCTTGAAAAGGGGGCATTTTATCTGGCAGGAGAAAGAATGAAGGCACCACAGTTTTTTAACAGTATAAGAGGAAAAAGCGAGGTGTTTAATGAGGGATGCAGGAGAATGGGAGAAGTGCTTTCAAACAGGAGCTGTAAAAGCGGGGAGGAGGGCTGGAAGGCTGTGTGGGAGAAGGTGCTTTGCGGCAGGGTATCTGATGAAAAAATAAAGAAAATGATAGTTGAAATGGGAGGTGCATTCTTTGAAAAAAATGCAGCTGCGATGGAGCAGCGGCTTAAGGAATGTGCTTTGGACATACATAAACAGATAGATTTTTACAGGAAAGATTATGTTGAAAAAATGAAGGTGATTTGTCCGGTGGGGATTTTGGGAGGGATTATGATATCAATAATGCTTATATAAAAATGTTTGTATAAAAATGTGGTAATCCGATTAAACATATTGTTGTATGCGATGAAAGGACTTGATGATGGAGATTTCGATTATTTTTAAGATAGCAGCACTTGGAATAGTGATTACGGTGCTCGGACAGGTCTTAAAACACAGTGGAAGGGAGGAAATGACTTTCCTGCTTAGTCTGGCCGGGCTTGTTATTGTATTGTTCTGGATTGTGCCATATATAAGTGAGCTGTTTAAGGCAATGCAGGATATGTTTTCTTTGTAATATGTTGAAGATTGGGATAATAGGAATTGCGGCAGTATTTTTTGCAGTGCTTTTAAAGCGTGACAGGCCTGAGCTTTCAATGCTTCTTTCAGTGGCCTGCGGCACTATAATTTTTGCTTTTGCATTGGAGCGGCTCGGCACGACAATTGAGTTTTTTAAAGGACTTATTTCAAAGCTTCCTGTGGAACCGGCATTTTTTGTCACTATGGTAAAAATGCTTGGGATTGCGTATATTGCGGAGTTTTCATCCTCAATCTGTAAGGACTGCGGTCATAGCGCAATTGCATCGCAGATAGAGCTTTTTGCGAAGGGAGCAATTGTTGTGATGTCAATTCCGGTGATGTCGTGCCTGATAGAGCTGATTGGAGAGCTGTTTTGATTTGTAAAAAATATATTTTGATAATAATCATATTGGCTGTAGTGTTTTTGCCGCAGAGTTTTGTGTATGCGTCGGACACCGAAATTACAGATAAAATTGAGCAGCAGATGCTTGAAAAAATAGATATGTCAGAGATTGAAAAATATTCAAAGGATTATCTGCCGGACAGACTATCGTTTTCGGATATAGTGGATGCCATTCTGGCAGGAGATCAAAAGGCCGGTGAAAAAATCTGTGAGTATATTTATGAGCTGTTTTTTTATGAGATAGCGGCGGTGAAGCCTGTTATTATAAATGTGCTGTGCTATACGATACTTTTTATGGTGTTTTCAAGGCTTATTTTCTGGCGGCAGGATTATGTATACAATGTAAGCTTTCTGTTTATGTATGCATCGGTTATATCAATGCTTATGGCATCTTTTTTTGTGTTGTCTGATGTGGCAAAGGGCTGTATTGATGTGCTTTTGACTTATCTTACAGCGCTTGTGCCGGCATATGCGACAGTACTTCTTGCGTCCGGAAAAGGATTTTCGGCATCAGGCTTTTACATGCTGGCATTTGTGCTCATTTATGTAGTGGAATGGCTTATAAAGCTGGTGCTCATACCGGGAATTCATCTGTTTCTGGTGCTTGAGGTGCTCAATCACGTATCAAGTGAAAAGAAGCTTGAAAAGCTTGCAGAGTTTATTGAATCAGCAGTTACAAAAATAATGAAGGCATCCATAAAGATAGTGGCGGGCATAGGCATAGTCCAGGCCATGATTGCTCCCGCAAAGGACAAAATATCGGAAAGCCTTATCTTAAAAAGTTTTCAGGCGATACCGGGTGTGGGGAGACTTGGGCAGGGTGCAGGTGAAATTATGCTTGGCTGTGCGATGCTTATAAAAAACAGTGTTGGCATGGCGGCGATTATCGTGCTTTTTTTCATTGTGCTGACCCCGCTTGTAAAAACACTAATCTTTTCGCTGATGTACAGATTGCTTTCCGCTGCGCTGCAGCCGGTTTCAGACAACAGGATTGTGGAGGGCATAGAAGCCGTTGCCAGGGCAGGAAATCTGTATTATATCGTGATAAGAGATGCGTCTATATTGTTTTTTATAGTGATTGCAATAGTATGTGCATCTACAAGCTTTATGGGAGGTTGATAGGGCATGAAGAGTTATTTGTATCTGGCATTTTTTTTCATGGTAATGACATATTTAACACCAAAGGAGCAGTACAGGAGGTACTTTAGGTTTATGCTTGGGGTGTTTTTGGCGGTCATTATTCTAAAACCTCTTGCGGCAGGGTATGAATATGACATGAGATTTGCTGAGCTTACAAAGAAAATAGAGGGGATTTCGTATGAATATGACGCGGATACGACAGATTTGTTTACGGCTTTCGAAGCTGAAGAAAACTGACTACATAGTGATTTTACTTGTTGGAGTACTGCTTCTTATTGTGGTGCTTCCGGTAAAAGAGGATAAAAAGACCTGTAGTAATTCACAAAAGAAAGCTAAAGCTAAGTCAGTAAGTGAAAGCACCTGCGATGATGAAGAATATGAGAAGCTGCTTGAAAAAAAGCTTGAGGGTATTCTTGAAAGGATGGACGGTGTGGGTGAGGTATCTGTGATGATTACGCTGTCAGACGATGGCACAAGGATAGTGGATAAGGATACTAAGGAGACCTCGGAGAGCATTGAAAAGACTACGGTTATATACGATGACGAGGATGCAAGCGTACCTTATGTCACAAGCACGGACAAACCGACTGTTTCAGGAGTGCTTGTGGTAGCGCAGGGCGGAGGAAGCCCACAGGTAAACAACGATATTTCTAATGCGGTTTCTGCATTATTTGATGTGCCCATGCATAAAATAAAAATAGCAAAAATGATATCCAGGGAGGAATAAAAGTGAAGAAAGGCAGCCATAAGAATCAGATAATTATTACGACACTTGCACTTCTTTTGGCAGTGGTCGGTTACATAAGCTACGATAACAGGGATACCTTTATGAATGCAAAGGATGTGCTTTCCACTGAAATCGAAGCCGTAAATGGAAAGGCAGATACAAAGGAGTCTAAGGAATGTGAGGATACACAGGCATCAGATGAGGTTGCGCTTGAGACAGACTCGACAGAGGAAATATTAAATGCCGGCGAAACGGTACTGACAAGTGCATCCACAGAGAGCGAGGAGTGTGTGGCACAGGTGAAGCTGGGACGCGAGCAGGTGCGCTCAAAGAACAAGGAGGCTCTGCAGAAGATTATCGATGATGCAGGAGTGTCAGAGGCCGAGAAGAAGAGCGCGGTCGATGCCATGGTGAAGCTGACAGAAAATGCACAGATGGAGGAGGATGCCCAGATGATGCTGGAGGCAAAGGGCTTTAAGAATGCTGTGGTAAGTCTCAGTGATGAATGCTGTGATGTGATTGTGGGAAAGGACGATGTGACTGATGAAAAGAGAGCTCAGATAGAGGACATTATCAAGCGCAAGACAAATATCGGGGCATCAAATATTGTCATATCGACGATGGACTGATACATAAATTTTTAGTGTCTTGAAATGGGAACCGTTTTAAGCTATACTATACTCTGATTTTGTTTGGAGGAAATATCAGTGGATAACTTAAGACAGGAAATAGAAAAAAGAAGAACATTTGCAATAATTTCCCATCCGGATGCAGGAAAGACTACTCTGACAGAGAAGTTTCTTTTGTACGGAGGGGCAATAAACCAGGCCGGTTCGGTAAAGGGAAAGGCTACGGCAAAGCATGCTGTTTCGGACTGGATGGAGATAGAAAAGCAGAGAGGTATTTCGGTTACTTCATCTGTATTACAGTTTAATTATGACGGATATTGCATCAATATCCTTGATACACCGGGACACCAGGATTTCTCAGAGGACACATACCGTACACTTATGGCAGCCGATTCGGCAGTCATGGTAATTGATGCGAGCAAGGGTGTTGAGGCACAGACCAGAAAGCTCTTTAAGGTCTGTGTCATGAGACATATCCCGATTTTTACATTCATAAACAAGATGGACCGTGATGCCAACGATACGTTTGAGCTTCTCGATGACATTGAAAAAGAGCTGGGCATCGCGACATGTCCTATCAACTGGCCGATAGGCTCAGGAAAGCAGTTTAAGGGTGTGTATGACAGAAACAGCAAGGAGGTCATGACCTTTGCAGATACCTTAAAGGGTACAAAAGAGGGCTCGGAGAAGATCATTCATATAGATGATCCGGCTCTTTCAGATGAGATCGGAGAGGAATTTAAAAGTCAGCTCATGGATGAGATTGAGCTGCTGGATGGCGCCAGTGCCGATTTTGATATGGAGCTTGTCACAAAGGGAGAGCTTTCACCTGTATTTTTCGGCTCTGCTCTTACAAACTTTGGTGTTGAGACATTTTTACAGCATTTCCTTAAGATGACATATGCACCGACAGCAAGACAATCTGACATCGGAATGATTGATCCTTTTTCAGAGGATTTTTCTGCATTTGTATTCAAAATTCAGGCCAACATGAATAAAAATCACAGGGACAGAATAGCATTTATGCGAATCTGCTCCGGACAGTTTACAGCCGGCATGGAGGTATACCATGTGCAGGGAGGCAAGAGCCTAAAGCTTTCACAGCCGCAGCAGATGATGGCAGATGAGAGAAAAATAGTGGACAAGGCATATGCGGGCGACATCATAGGTGTGTTTGACCCGGGCGTATACTCTATAGGAGATACACTCACGACAGCAAAGGATAAATTTGAGTTTGAGGGCATCCCGACATTTGCACCTGAGCATTTTGCGAGGGTATCACTTGTTGATTCCATGAAGAGAAAGCAGTTTGTAAAGGGCGTCACACAGATAGCGCAGGAGGGTGCTATCCAGATGTTCCAGGAGTACAAGGGCGGCATGGAAGAGATCATAGTCGGCGTGGTCGGTGTGCTTCAGTTTGACGTGCTTAAATTCAGACTTGAAAATGAGTACAATGTGCAGATCAGACTAGAGAATCTGCCATATGAGCATATCAGATGGATTGAGAACAAGGATGAGGTCAATGTAGATACAATTAACGGAACAAGCGACATGAAGAAGGTTGTCGACATGAAGGGAAATCCGCTTCTTCTGTTCATCAATGAGTGGAGCATCGGCATGACACTCGATAGAAATGACGGACTTGTGCTTACTGAGTTTGGAAGAAACTAGGTAAGGATTCCAAGGTTGAATTTGGACTTGACGTTAGTGAGAGATTATGTGTATAATGAAGACAGTTGTGAAAGCAACTGTCTTTTTAATTATGTTTTATTTGTATATTTTTGAGTATTTTAGCTATAGCTGTTTTAGAGTATAGCGTGAGGCGCAAACAGCAGCACGGGCAGCTATATGATTCTGTAATTATTCCAATTTATTTGTTGACAATTGAATAGAAGTGTATTATTATAATAGCAGAACGAACGTTTGTTCGCGAGAGGATAGGAGATTATTATGGCAAAGGAAGATAAATTAAAAGCATTAGACGCTGCCATTGCGCAGATTGAGAAACAATACGGAAAGGGCTCTGTCATGAAGCTTGGTGACAATTCAGCCAATATGAATGTAGAGACAGTACCTACAGGCTCATTAAGCCTTGATATTGCATTAGGACTCGGAGGACTTCCAAAGGGCAGGATTATTGAGGTGTACGGACCGGAGTCATCAGGTAAGACAACGGTTGCACTCCACTGTGTTGCAGAGGTACAGAAGCGAGGCGGCATCGCAGGCTTTATAGATGCAGAGCATGCGCTTGATCCTGTATATGCCAGAAATATAGGTGTTGATATTGACAATCTCTATATTTCACAGCCGGACTGCGGTGAGCAGGCACTTGAGATAACAGAGACAATGGTACGTTCCGGCGCTGTGGATATCGTGGTTGTCGATTCTGTTGCGGCACTCGTACCAAAGGCCGAGATTGACGGAGATATGGGTGATTCCCATGTGGGTCTTCAGGCGAGACTTATGAGCCAGGCGCTCCGTAAGCTCACGGCAGTTATCAGCAAGTCAAATTGTATCGTTATATTCATCAATCAGCTTCGTGAGAAGGTAGGTGTGATGTTTGGAAATCCTGAGACTACCACAGGTGGAAGGGCATTAAAGTTCTATTCATCAGTGCGTCTTGATGTCAGAAGAACTGAGTCACTCAAGCAGGGCGGTGAGATAGTCGGCAACCATGTCCGCGTAAAGGTTGTTAAGAATAAAATAGCTCCTCCTTTCAGGGAGGCAGAGTTTGATATCATGTTTGGACAGGGTATCTCAAGAGAAGGAGATGTGCTTGATCTTGCAGTAAATGCAGGCATTGTCAACAAATCCGGTGCATGGTACGCATACGAGGGAGACAAGATAGGACAGGGTCGTGAGAATGCAAAGACTTATATCCATGAGAATCCGGCATTTTTTGATATGCTTGAGGCAAAGGTAAGGGATTTTTACTTTACACAGCCTGAGGATGAAGATGCTGCAGTACAGGAAGACTCTGAAAAGTCTGAAGCAGAAGAATAATAAGTGAGCAGGGTTATATATGATAGAGATTACCGGATATGAGAATATTGGTAAAGGCAAATACCGCACGACCTTTGATAATGGCACGACATGTGTGCTGTATCGTACAGAGGCCGTGCGGTACTCTATTATGGAGGGAGCCTTTATCAGTGAAGCGGATTACGAAAAGCTGATATCTGAGGTGGTAGGAAAGAGAGCCAAAAAGAGAGCACTGCATCTGCTTGAACAGATGGACAGGAGTGAAAGAAAGCTTAGGGAAAAGCTCACACAGGGCGGATATCCGGATTGCTGTGTGGATGCAGCGATAGATTATGTCAAGAGCTTTCATTATCTTGATGATTACAGATTTGCTTCCACATATATCAGGTATCATCAGGACAGCTTAAGCCGCAGGCAGCTTGAGCAGAAGCTTATGGCAAAGGGCATAGGCAGAGATGATATAAATTGTGCCATAGACAGCGAATACACTGCTGATGAAGAGAAACATATAGCAAAGCTGCTTGAAAGGAAACACTATGATCCTGATAACTGTGATGAAAAGGAGTTTCGCAGGATATACCAGTTTCTTATGCGCAGGGGCTTTAAGAGCAGCCAGATTCTTTCTGCAATGAGGCGTAAAGTATTATATTAAATGCATAAAGAGTTAATCCTTATGCATTCTACACCGCTCGCGGTAGAGTTAAGAAATTAACTCTACCGCGTTTTTTAGTTGTAAAGAATGGGTGTAATACAAAGTGGCATTCGCTATAGGCACTATGTTAAAACACACACATTCACCGCACACACATTGTAACAAAAAACACAGTGGGTATGCAATAAAACACGGTGTTATGTGCCAAAAGTTGATTTACTAACATTTATAAGAAAGTGAGGACGCAAAATGAACACAACATCAACAGCATACTTTAAAAAAAGCGACAAATTATTCACCTCAACAGCTAGTGTGTATATTCCAAAGACGGAGTTCGCAGGAAGCAGTATTAAATGGTTTGATGACAGTAAGTTAATCAGAAAAAATAAGTAAAACTGTAAATCAGTTACGATTTTCAGAGAAAGGAGCCACTATGGCAAAGAATATTTACGAGTATATTGGCAAAAAAGAACTTTTCAGACGTGCGCAGAATGTAAGTTATATTGATCTGCCAAAAATAAAAGAACTGGTTTATTCAAAATATGAAGGCTGTGAGTGGCTTGAAAACGAAAAGATAACAATAAGGTCACAGGCTTGTGGAACATGGATACTTATACAGAATCGTAGAGAACATGAAGAAGAAATTCTGTGTGGGTACGATGGAGAAGGAAAATTCTCTTCACATTATGTGAATGGAAAAAATATAGCAGTGAAAGCAGACAACAAGTCAAGTGAGCGACTTAAATTTTTGTTGGAACTTGATTTGGATAATCTGCCTGAGTAATTACCGGATGAACTCAAGGGGATCAGAACTGTTTATTAAAAGGTTTTATAGCTGTGAAAACAGCAGAAAAGAGGTTTTATGATGTACAAAATAACTATCAGCAACTTAAAAGGTGGAGTAGGAAAGACAACTACAACAGTAAATCTTGCATATTCTTTTATGCAGCTTGGAAAGAAGATTCTTGTTGTGGATGCTGATCCACAGGCAAATGCAACGCCATTCTTTTTACCAAGAAAGACAGACCGGTCAATCAAAGATGTGTACCGGAATCCGGCACACGTAAAGAGAAGTATTTATAGAACCAGGTATGGCAATATTGATATAATACCGGGCAGCACAGAACTGGAGGAAGATGATGCATCACAGATTGATGTAATAAAAAAAGCACTGGATACCGTGGCAGACAGATATGATATATGCCTTATTGATACGAGGCCTGCCTTTGAGCAGCTGACTATTACATGTATTTGTGCAGCTGATTTGGTGCTTACTCCGGTATGCCTAAATAAATTCTGTCGTGATAATTTATCAGTTGTAGATGAAAAGATAAATGGACTTAGATATATATATCCGGTTATGGATGGTGAGTTAATGGAGCCTGTATGTTCACCGGTATGGAAAGTATTTGCGACTATGGTGAATTCAAACAGAAGAGCACAAAGAGAGATTTATGAGGACCTTGTTGGCAGACATGATTATCCATTTCTTACAACATGTGTAAGTGCTTCGTCAGCAGTTGATAATGCCCTGTTGCTCTATAAGCCGGTAGCAAAACATAGAAAAAGTAATCCGGTAGCAGATGATTATCTGGAGCTTGCAAATGAGATTTTAGGCGTGAAAGAAGGTGAGTTCCATGGCTAAATTCGGAGCTGTATTTAACAGTGATGTAAAGAAAACTGACAACAGACCACGCAGTGAGACCAGATGGATACATTACACCAAGCTCATTGACAATACAGACCAGTATCGTAAAAGTGCAACAGAGGATGATATAGCTGCTTTTGCAGAACTGATTAAATCGGCCGGCAGGGTTCTTCAGGATTTACTGGTCCGAAAAAGCGGAACTGACACATATGAAATCATTGCAGGTCATCACAGAAGACTTGCCTGCAGGTATCTGGTAGAGCATGAAGGACTTAAGGAGTTTGAGTTCCTTCCATGCAAGGTAGAGCATGTTGATGATGTGCAGGCAGAGTTCCAGCTTTATGCGACTAATGGCTTCATCTCAAAGACAGATGCAGAAAAGCTGCATGAAATAGAACGCATCAAATATCTGCTTGATAAATATCCTGACGAGTTTAAGCATGTGCATGGAGGTAAGACGGTTGAAAAAATAGCCCGCATTCTGAATATGGGAAAAACGACAGTTGGCGATTATGTTAATATTTCAAAAAATCTTGGTGATAAAGGAAGAGAGGCTCTGGAAAAGGGACATATAAATAAAAGCGCTGCGCTGGCACTGGCCTCACTTCCTGAAGAAAAGCAGGAAGAATTGATAATGGATGGAAAGACAACCATGAAGGAGATAGAAGAACATAAGGAAGCTTCCAAACCTAAAAGAGAGCCGGAACCAAGACAGGTCAGAATTTTTTATGATCTGTTTTTAAAGGACGCAGACCGGCGGTTTAATTCATCCAAAGAGCTGAGAGAATACCTTATGTCTCATTTTGCAAAATCATACAGAGGCGGATGTGAGGCAGGAATATCATATGACTGCTCACCAAAAGGCATCATAGTGTGTAACTCAGACAGACTGTCATGGACAGAGTTCCTTGACCTTGTGGATGGTGTTACAGGCTCAGACAGATATGAAAGGATGCAGGAGGAAGAAGAGGGCATGACCGGCCAGTATGCATTTAATAACATTGATATGGACATAGACGAGGAAATCATGTCAGAGGAGGATGAGGAAAATGTATTCGATGAGGATGAAGATGAATTCAAAAAGAGTCTTGAAGTTATGTATGACCTGGCTTTTTACCTTACAGAACAAAGAGAGCGGCTTAAAATGATTAGACAGCGTGCAGAGGCCGGTGCAGATGTTCCGGTTAAAGTTTTAAGAAGGCAGGAGTATATAGTGAAGGGATTAGAAAAATTGGCTAAGGAGGAAAAATAATATGGGATGTTTGTGTGCAATAAAAACAGATGAATATCACGGATTTGAATGTCCGATATCGGGAGGAGCATGTATGTATCTCTATCCTGATTCAAAAAGATGTGCAAGAGAGTACGGAGAAGGTCCGGATGTTGGGAATACTGAAGATATGGAAGAATAATGGTACTTTCCGCAGGCCGTGCCATAACCGGCACGGCTGTGCGTGGCATCAAATGAAGAAAGTATCTTTGCTGCCAGAAATGGCAGCCATCATAAAACCTTTGCGGCAGATTTTTATATCTGCCGCGCATATGGAAAAAGGGTGAATAAATGAGTGTAATAATTACAGAAGACAGAATTAAAAAAATACTGTCTAACCGCGAAAAAATGCTTAATGACATTAATAAAAAGATGGTTCTTCTTTTCCGCGAGGTAAGCCGGAGTGACATGGGGGTGTTTATGGATGAGCTTATAGCTGAAAAAAGCATCTCAGCTGCTCATAACAGCCTGTTGCCCGGCCCTAAAGGTGGAAAAAAGAAAGACCTGTCTGACCTTATAATTAAACTTGAAAAAGACAGGGAAATAAGACGTAAAGAGCTTTTAACGATGCTCACAGAGCTGTCGTATCAGGAGGATTTGGTTAATCGTGTATGGGCCTGTTTCCTTGCGCTGGACGACCCTTATTATACTCTGCTGAGTCAGTTATATGTTGAAAATGATTTGTATGAGAACGTAAGAATACAGTTTGACATGTCACCGACCACATTTGAGCGTTACAGGAAAAAGGCGCTGCATCTGATTATAGAATACACAAACAGCCCTTTGTCTGTTGGGGAGCTAATAACAGGAAGTTCTGGAAAAATTCATAAACCACAGAACCGGGCTCCTGCAGGAAAAGTGCCGTCAGACAGCATTGAAGGACAGATTGACATGATGGATTTTCTTGAGGTACCGGATTCCGGTACCGGGAATGAAAAGGAGGTAAAACATGTACATAAGCAGGAAATATAAGACAGTAACATATGAAAACCGCTGTCAGATACAGGAAATGCTTAAAACTAATAAAAGCATTACAATTATGGAAGTCGCAGAGAGAATGAATTTTGAGTATTCAACAATTTACCGGGAAATACGACGTGGAACAAATGAGGATGGTGTTTATGATGCCCAATATGCGCAGAAGCAGTATGAAATATCAATGAATAACAGGGGGCGCAAGGAAAGAATATTCGATAAAAATGGCGAAATGTATAAATTCTTAAGGCAGAAACTCATTGATGAATGTGTCAGTCCACAGACTGCATTGGATGAGCTTAAGAAATCAGGGATAAAGACAGATGAACAGTATCCATCAAAAGCCACGTTGTACCGGATGATGAGGCGAGGAGATTTTGAATGAGAGAAGTGATATTTTATTTGGCAATGATAATTGAGATCGCTTATGTGTTCATGTCACAGGTACCAAAGAAACTGGAAAATAAGTATCTGCTTATAGGGACAGCTTTTATCTGTGCTTCAGATTTTACATATCATATAGGGTATAATGCAATAAATATGTCTGTATCTGCACTATCAGGAACAATAGCAATTTCAATATTTCTTATTAGTTTTGTTGTTGGAGTAATAACAAAACGCATAGATTTTGAAGACTTATTTTTTTCATTGTTTATGGAGCTTTTTCTGCCGCTGTTGACAATGCTTTTAACTAAATCATATGAATTGATGATATTTGTAATTATAGCAGTAGTAGGGCTCGGAATGATTAAAATATTCATGGCGCATAAAGAAAAAAACAACCGGCAGGAAAGGGGTTTCTTACGAATAACCATTAATGGTAAAACAATCACATGTTCAGGAATTAATATTGTCATCAGCAATGGAAAGGTTATTGTAGATGGTAAAACAATTCAAGAGTGTAATAGTGGTGATATTAAAGTAACCATCGAAGGAGATGTAAACAAAATTGATTGTGGTGGATCAGTAGAAGTTCACGGCAATTCAGGAAGTATTGATTGTGGTGGCAGTTGTGAAGTCAGTGGAGATGTCAAAGGAGATATAGACGCAGGTGGTTCTGAAACTTGTGGTAACGTATCAGGTGATATAGATGCTGGTGGAAGTGTGAGATGTAGAAGATAAAAAGTCAAAGAGCAATATACGATGCATGCGCTTGAAAGCGGAAGTAAAAAAGATCTGTCTGATGTTCTGCTAAAGATAAAAGCAGCCGGTTATCTGAAATGCCGGGACAAATTAGTATTAGTGATATATTAAACGTACCGGAATCCGGTACACGGAGGTAGCGACAATGGGTAAAAATAAGACAGGTAAAAGAGGATTAAAGATTGGCAAAATAAGTTCTTCACATAAGGGGATATGTGTACATACCCCCAGTGGTAAAAAATTTTTTATTGATGAAAATGGAAAAACAAAAGTTATTTGGGATTTGTAAAAAATAAGGATTTAGGGGGGAATAGCCGATGAAATATATTAATGAAAATCCAACAAAAACAGAAAAAATACTTTTTGAAAAATATGGTCTTTATTTAATTTATAAAGATGAAGATTCATATAGATATGCTCCGATTCACATAGAAAACCAATATGTATATCCGTCTTCTGTAGAAGTAGAAAATGACATGGTTGAATGGGAACATGATATATTGTTTGACATCGTTACCGAAACAGTTACGATTCATGGTAACTATGATTCCATAGGTATTACTTTAATTCATGAAAGAATGAAAGAGCTAAATTTTAACTGATTTGGATTTTTTTAAGACATTCTCTTATAAGTAATCATCAAAGTAACTGCAACATTCTCTAAAAGGTGTTGCGATTACTCTGACAGCTCATGCTATATACACCATCATAGGAAATTCAAATTTGACAATTATTTCTTCTTTCTAGGAAGTAAACGCAACAGAGGCGTTGCATTTACTTTGAAAATTTTGCAAGAAAAAATAATCAGCAGGAAAGGGAAAAGTGACATGATTAATGAAAAAAAACTGAAAAAAGAACTGCAGAAAAGGTTTGATGCATTTGTGAGAAAATGTGGAATGGCAGACGACATGAAGTCAGACGGCTATGCAAGCTGTTATGATGATGTATCTGATATCATAGAGCAGCTTGCCGCCCAAAATGATATTGAACAACTTTCACACTATATATACTCACATTTGTGTAAATATAGGCCATTAAAGGGATTGCTCAAGAGTGTCAATATTAAAGCAGGCAGGAAATTAAAATTGCGTTAGAAGGAAGGTGGGAGCATGAAAATGTATGAATGCACAAAGACTTTTGAGATAAAGCCGCCTGCGTACAGTGGGTGTGGGAGCATGCTTGTTCATAAGGGAACATTATGGTATGCAGTTGAAAGCGGAAGAGAAAGGACAACACTGACAGACAGCAGAATAAAATTAGTTCTTTCAGACAGACTGTTTAAATCCCATTTTGTGAGATGGGGTTAAATGTATAAACTAAAATAATATTAGCATAAGGAGCAGTAATATGGACGGATATAATACTGAGAAATTAACATTACAGGATTATGAAGCAGAAGGACTATGCAGCGGATGCATGTTTTACGGAGCAGTGGATGTAGATGGCAGATTAGGATGCTCGTTCCACTGGTTTGATGATGAGTCGGAAGACTGGAATTACAGTAAAAACTGTGATGAGCTGTGTGGCATGTAAGGGAGGAGACGAGTAATGCAATATATAATTGTGAGTTTTATTGTTTTAGGGATATTTGTTGTCACTACAATGATGTTATGCGGCATGGCAAATTCCACGGACCATGAGAGGGATGATGCAGAGCAGCTTAAATGGATACATCAGCTATCAGAGGAGAAAAGAAGTGAATGTAAGAGTGATACCTAACTGGATATGGACTGAATGGGTGCAGGTATGTACACAGCTCAAAAAATATCCTGATGCCGTAAATAACATAAGAATCGTAACAGATAATGAAAGACTGAAAAGGTCTGAATGGAATCATAAAAAACAGTTAGAAAATGAAGCAAAAAAGAGGAACAGATGAAGCTTAAGTACAGAATACTTGAAAAACTTCATAATGTAAGCAACAGTGAAATGAACCTGCTGGTATGGGCAGTGCAGCATTCTGATGAGGCCAGTGGAACTATGTATGGGGCATACTACAAAGAAAAAAATGAGTAGTTTTGAAATTACAACTTTATAAAAAATCAGATAAGGAGATATAAGAAATATGTTCAATTCAAAAATGTATAAAAAATATTATCCAATCAAGTCTTCATTTGATATTGCAAATATGAATGTGGCTGAACAGAAAAAACTTATTTATTGGATCAAGTCGTTGTCAGAAGATATTAGATTCCATAATATGAATAGTTTAAAAAAGGCGATGCAATACAGAGAAAATGAATATCGTGTAGTTGAGGTTAATTGTACTGATGATAATATAGCATCTTTATGTAATAAGATTTCCTGTAATTCAGACTCAATAACGGACAATGAGATCAGTTTAATTAATGCTGTATTATATAGGCATAAGTATGTCAAAATTATTGGAATGTATTGTTTTCCGGTAATGCGTTCATCGACAAATTGCTAATGAATGATCACATTCATGTTATACAAAGAAAAAATGAGTAGATTTAATTGCATTATTAAAATTCATAAAGTAATGAGGAGAATTTATATGATTGGCAAAAGAAATAATGTGAGAAGAACTAAATACGAAAAGGATTTAACAATAGTGATAATAATAAATTGTATAGGTGGCTTAGTATTGTTAGCCGGTTCAGTACTTATAATAGCATTTGAAATAGGAATAGAAACACCAATTGAGAAGTATCTAATGTGTGCATTTATTCTTTTTTCCATTCTATTAATAGTCAGTGCAGTATGTCGGCAATTTAAACATAGAAATGATCTATATGATGAATACGAAAAAAACCTGAATGAAATTATGGGTGAAATAGAAAAAAATGATCAGGACCATATTGGATAGGAGTGTCACGAATGAAATATGTAACATTATCAATTATAGTGCTGGTGATCATGAGCGTTGTAATGGGACTTTTGCTGTATATGTGTGCGATTAATACAGGAGATCGTACAATTGACGATCGTGAGCAACTTAAATATCTGTGTAAACTGGCAGAAAAAAGAAGAAAATGATACTAATAAAGAGGAACTAATGAAGCTAAAGTATAAGTTATTGGACAAACTTCATAATGTAAGCAACAGTGAAATGGACCTGCTGGTATGGGCAGTGCAGCATTCTGATGAGGCCAGTGGAACCATGTATGGGGCATACTACAAAGACTACTGCGATGAGTATGACAGATGTAAGCAGTCTTTTTATAATGCGCTGTATGGCCTTGCTGATAAGGGAATTGTGACTTTTAGACGCAACCAGAATGACGCAGGCACTACAAGTGATTATGATATTACTGTAAACGATAATGCATATCCATGGAAAGGAAGCAGCGAGGCTACATACCGGAATGAGGGATATGTTGACCTGGCAAGCCCGGTGTTCCGTTCAGGCGAGTTCAAGTCATTGAAAGCTAAGGAGAAGTATCTGGCCCTTGAATTTAGGAAGAGAAGCTTTGAGACGGGAAAAGGCTACAAGCATGGCGTCAGGGCATTTTATGAAGCCTGGGATAAAACGCTTGGGGTAACTGACAGAACAGTCAGAGGCTATATACATTCACTGTCCAAGGTATGCGGATTTTTCAGCATAGGAATCAAGGATGGTTTTTACCGCATAACATCAAGGATATGTTTTAAAAAGCCCGCTAAAGGCCAGGAAGGCCACAGATATGACCAGGACATGTATAATGAGCAGTCAGTCAGAATGGATTTAAACAGAGATAACATCAAGTATGACAAAACAGGCTTTGATGATACAGTTTTTCTTATGTATCAGTATGCTTCAGCATTTGCAAAAAAACATGCCGATGTAAAAACATACCTTTCAGCAGCAATACATAACAGTATAAGCGGACATAAATGGAGAGACAGATCTCTGTCTGCCCCGACAGTACATCATCATTTAAAAGCCATTCTGGAAGGCTTAAAGGATGTGCCGGAAACACAGTCTGTGAAATCAAACAGCAAATCAAACAGATTCAACAGCTTCAGCCAGCGTGACAATGATTATGGAGAGCTGGAGAGTCTGCTTCTCAATTCAACAATATAAATATGGCAAACAGCCTGGGTCGGATGACGCAGGCCTCGTAAACGTTCACATAAACATGCACACTTGCATTTCAAAACGCATAAAATCCAAAAAATACTTCAAAAATGAATAAAAACATTTCCGGAAAGACCGGATGACATGCATGGCACTGCAGCCCTGCACATATCAGTCCAAAAATACGGATATATTTTTAAAGTAGTCCAAAAAAAGCGACATATATGTCATATGCCGGAAAACCAGTCCATAAATGCAGATATATATGGCATATACCAGTCCAAAGGAACGCCGGCATCAGGTAAGCTCAAATGCAGTGTTTAAGGCATAAAGGGCATATATTTAAACGCTTTTATATACATTCTTATATCTTACCTTTTCTTTTACTGGAATTAATTCTTATCTTTTCCCATATATGGGACTTGCGGGAGCTGCGCTCCGGATTAAATGATGCATGTTATCGTATAACCGGCTGAAACTCTTACAAGTCCCATTAATGAAAAAGAAGAATTAAAAGGGAAAAGACAAGCCTTAATAGACAATGCAGCCAGTACCTGCATTACAGTCTTTCAATATCTGAGCCTAGTGTACTGGCATATTTAACTAAATATCAATATGCCAGTACACTAGTGCTAAGAAAAAATGTAAATGATGATATGTACGTGTTTATTCCGGTATGTTAACAGAATGTTCATATGCGGCCAGACAATACGAGACATGTATTTTTTGACAAGATAGCGAAGCAAAAAGTTTGCTGTTAATTTGACCAGAAGTTTTATTATTGAGTTAATCATTTTGAATACCTTCCTTTCCTGTTCATAGAGAGTATGATTTTTTTTCTCCATTTTTGGCTTTAATGAAATATTTCTATAGAATTACATAGATAAATATGGATTTTGCAAAATTACGTTAAATAAAATTGTAAGAGTTATTTCCTTGGCAGATGTGCATTAAAAGTTACAAAATCATCGTAAAAGTCTCATTTATGGGAGTTTAGAGATATTCCGGACGGAAAAGGACCGGTAGTAAGTGGAGGTAAATGGAGGTAGATAGCATATTTATTAAGTGGTATTATATAATTGTGAAAAAAGATAAATATTGCACAAATACAACTTTGTGATCACGGTTAAAGAGCAGCATTTTGTTGTGCAACTCTCACAAAAACAATCCAATGGGATGTTTTCACTTGACAAAAACACCCCATTGGATTATTTTATAAGTGAAGGGAGGATATATATGGGAAATGAAAAGACTGACTGGATGATATATTCAGACCGGGAAATGAGCGTTATGTCTGCACAGGAAGAAAAAGTATCCTTCAAGGAACTGATAAAATCCCTGGGAATGACACAGAAAGAATTTTCGGAAACATTTGGTATTCCAATGGGAACCTTAAGGCACTGGATATCCGGTGACCGTGAGTGTCCTGTATACACTAAAAGAATGCTTGCATATATGGTAGAATTAAAAAGACTGGAGGCAAAAAGGAATGAAGAATAAGATTTTGCGTACTATTCAGAATGTATTCTGCGCGGTTATGATGGTTGTTGTGGTTATTATTTCAACAGTATTTATTTTAATAGCACCTATAGCTCAAAGGGTTATCAGACAGAATATTTTTGTAGCTATTTTAACCGGCGGTGATATTTACAGAAATCATGATAATGATTTTCAAGATACTTTCAATGAAGCATATCAGTATTATGATACGGAGCTTGAGGAACCTTATTTTGATTTTGATAATCAGGAGATGAACCAGTAAGAAAGGAAGGTAACAGCATGAAGAGAAAAATCATAACAGCAATACTTGCGATAACGGTTGTATTTTCGGCAGCTTCGTGTGGATCAGCCGAAAACAAGAGCAGCAATACACAGGAAGCAACAGTATCCGATATGCAGAACAGCACGGAAAGAGTATCTGAAGCTGCAGGGGATACGCAGTCTGAAGAAATGACTGCAACAGTAAATGATGGTGAAAACGTACCGGGTTCCGGTACATCAAAATCAGATACATCAGATGCTGCGGCATCATCGTCTGCTGACAGTAAAAACGCTGACAGTACTGTAAAGAAGAACAGTTCAGACAGTAAGAGCAGTACAAAGAATAGTACCTCCACAGCCGTGAACCACAACAGCACACAAAGTACAGGTGCTTCAACTGCAAAAACAGACAGCGGTAAAAAGAGCGCGCAGTCTTCAGGTGCATCAAATCAGACCAAGCCGGCATCAGCCGCAGGCAGCAAAGGTACAGACAGCTCATCAGGCACAGCGAATAAGCCAGCTGCTCATACCCATACATGGGTAAAGTATGTGGCCAATACCATTCAGCACGAGGAGCAGGGACATTATGAGACAAAGGTGGTAAAGGCTGCATATGATGAGCCAAAGTATGAGGAACATAACGTATGTAACAAATGCGGATATGATATGGGAACTGATGATTGGAATGTATTAAATCATGAAAATATTTGTGGTGGAAGTTACAGCTGTATACCAGTGCAAGTAGGAACAATTCATCACGATGCAGAAACAACCCAAGTATGGGTAGTGGACAAGCCGGCATATACAGAGTATGTGTATGGCGAGAAGTGCAGCGGATGCGGTGCCACAAAATAGGGTGGTAGTAAGTGGTGGTAGATATCTTTTTGATGATAGTGTAATATATAATTGATGAAAAGGAATTGTACAGAGGTCTCGTGCAGTTCCTTTTTTGTTACAAATTGTAAGCCAAATGAATAACATGACAGGAGAACATGATGAAAAAACTTATATCACGAACAGACATCATGCAGAGGGGACCTCCATAACAGCAGGGATTGACCATAGCGGTCAGTCCTTTTTTAGTGCAAATAAATTAAGGAGACAAATCGCATGAAAAAATTTAAAAGAGTGTTGGCACTGGCCATGGCAGTTATTTTATCTGTGCCAACAATCATCACAACCGGTATGGGAACAGTGCCGGTCAAGGCGGCCGGTGATACGGTTGAACTGACGGTATCAGATGATTCTGCCAAGTATGCCGGATACGAAACACGCAAGATGTATGCAGGTGGCAATTATGCTTATTGTGTACAGCCGTCTAAAAAGACTCCGCAGTCCGGAACATATGAAAAGCACTATGATGTAGAGAATTATGTAAGCAATGCCGGAGACAAAACGCAGGCAGTACAGAGTCGCAATCTTGCGTATTACTGCTGGGGAGCACCGGGCTTTAGTGCAAGCTATTTCCCATCTACATGGTATGACGGCAGCGCAATGGATGACGACAAGTACATTGCATTAAGTCACATAATGTTGTCTTTTTTGGTGTCATACGATGAAGTAGGTTCTATGCATGGATGTAACAGTTCATTTAAGAACTGGGTATACCAGAACGTACTTGGATATAATGCCAATGGTGATCTGGTAAATGGGCAGGCTACATTACCAATCCTCTGCTGGGCGACAGCACCTGCATCATTTAAGGTATATATACTTTCCACAGGAAGTGCGACACAGAACATTCTTGGTTATGAGTACACACCGACAGGTACAGTTTCATTAAGCAAGACGTCAGCTAACACAGGAATCACATCAGGAAACTCATGTTATTCACTTGCAGGAGCTGTATACGGAATTTATTCTGATGCAGGCTGTTCAGCTCAGGTTACTACATTGACAACGGATGCAGGCGGCAATGCAGCTGCTGTTTCACTGAATGCCGGAACATACTACTACAAGGAGCTTACAGCTCCGGCAGGATATGCACTTGATAGTTCGGTACAGTCATTTACTGTAACAGACGGACAGAATACAGCGCTAAGCGTATCAGATACACCTACAAACGATCCTGTAATAATAAGCATCAACAAGGTAGACAGTGAGACTGGTGACAAGGTACAGGGTGGAGCGAGTCTTGAAAATGCAGAGTTTACTGTTAAATATTATGCAGGCTATTACAATGCAGGAAATCTTCCTGCAAATGCCACACGAACATGGGTTATCAAGACAGTTAAAATTGGTGGAGTATATGTAGCTGGATTAAATAATACTTGTAAAGTTTCAGGTGATGATTTTTACACAAATGCCGCAGGAACAGCAATATTACCACTCGGCACAATCTCAATCGAAGAGACAAAAGCTCCTGAAGGCTACAACCTTGAAGGTGCATATCTTCAGGTTGGCGGAGTAGGTGAGAAGATTACAGGCAAATATGTAGCACAGATTACACAGAACGGCAATCTTGCTTCGTTAAAAGGCGGCAACACCTTTAAGGTAAGCGACAAAATCAAGCGTGGTGACTTCAAGCTTACTAAGATTGACACAGACAATCAGAACAGAATGAGTGACATTCCATTCAGGGTAACAAACAAAGCTACAGGCGAGAGCCACATCATCAAAACTGATGAGAACGGTTATTTCAGCTCAGAGAGCAGCTGGAACGCACACTCAAAGAACACAAACGGCGGCGGTGCGTATGACGGACTGTGGTTTTCTTCCGCAGATGGCAGTGCAAAGGTCGATGACTCGGTTGGAGCAATGCCTTATGGTGATTACACACTTGAGGAACTTTCTTGTGACAACAACAAGGGAAAAATTCTCTACAAGGGCGAGTTCTCTATCAGAAGAGACAAGGTTACAGTTGATATAGGTACAATCGAGAACCATTCAGAGCCAACACCTGTTATCACAACACAGGCATCTGATGCAAAGACACAGTACCAGATTATCAAGCCATCGGCAGATACAGACATCATTGACAAAGTAACAATCACGGACACCATGGCAGGCAGGGATTACACAATTACCGGCACACTTATGGACAAGGACACAGGTGAAGCAGTCATGGTAAATGGAAATCCGGTGACAGCTTCACAGACATTTACATCTGATGGAACAAAGAAGGTGCTCGACATGCACTTTAACTTTGATTCATCTGCACTTGGCGGAAAGACAGTAGTTGTATGCGAGAAGCTCACATATGGCGATTACGTGGCAGCCACAGAGGAGGATATGGAGAATAAAGACCAGACTATTTATTTCCCTGAAATCCATACTACGGCCACAGACAGTGAGACAGCTGATCACCTTACACTTGCAGACAGCAGGGCTGTTATCACCGATACTGTCACCTACACAAACCTCTTAAAGGGTGAGACATACACATTAAGTGGTGTGCTCATGGACAAAGAAACAGGAAAAGAGCTGCTTATTGATGGAGAGCCTGTCACACAGGAGATGGCTTTCACGGCAGGACGTGCATCAGGCACAAAGAAGCTCAAGTTTGAGTTTGACACAACGGGACTTGCAGGAAAGAGCTTTGTAGTTTATGAGACACTTACACTTGAGGATGTGGAGGTTGCAGAGCATAAGGACATTAATGATGAGGGCCAGACAATCCACATTCCGGCAGCACAGACAACAGCCACTGATGACAGCTCAAAGATTAACGTGAGCGAGGCAAAGAAGGAAATTTCTGTTACAGATACAGTAGCGTACCGGAATCTGGTACCTGGCAAGGAGTACACCGTCAGGGGAACAGCAGTGGACAAGGAGACAGGAGAGCCTCTTACAGATGCAGACGGAAACGAGCTCGTATCGACAGCTAAGTTTACCGCAGCATCAGCAGACGGCAGTGTGGATGTAAAGTTTACATTTGATGGAACAGCCATGGCCGGACGTTCAGTGGTATTCTTCGAGAATGTCTACTACACGGACAAGCTTATTGCAGTACATGCAGACATTGATGATGAGGCACAGACAGTCCACATTCCACTCATTTTTACAAGTGTTAAGGATAAGGACACTGACTCGCACATGTCACTGGCAGGCAGTGATGTGACTCTTACTGATACAGTAGCGTACCGGAATCTGGTACCGGGCAAGACATACACCATTTCCGGAACACTCATGGATCAGCGTACCGGCAAGGCTGTGACAGTAAACGGAAAAGCCGTTACATCATCAGCTGATTTCACACCGGATACAGCTGACGGAGAGACAAAAGTAGATTTCAATTTCAACACAAAGGGTCTTGATGATACAACTGTGGTTGTATTTGAAAAGATGTTTTACGGAAAGGCAGAGATTGCAGCCCATGAGGATATCAATGACAAGGGACAGACTATCTACATCCCATCAGTAAAGACAACAGCCATTGATGAAAAGACAGCAACAAAGCTTACCCTTGCTGAAAAGGATATCCATATCGTTGACAAGGTAGCGTACCGGAATCTGGTACCGGGTGAGAAATACACAGTCACAGGAACTGCAATAGACAAGACAACAGGCGAGCCTTTAAAGGACGATGCAGGAAAAGATGTAACCGCAAAGGCATCATTTAAGGCAGAAAAAGCAAATGGTACAGTCGATGTTGAGTTTGTATTTGACGGAAGCACACTTGCAGGAAAGACGGTAGTAATGTATGAAAACATCTACTACAACAACAAGCTCGTTGGCGTGCATGCTGATATTTCCGATGAAGCACAGATTATCTATGTTCCATCAGTAAAGACAGCAGCAACAGACACAAAGACAGAGACAAAGCTCACATATGCTGAGAAGGATATCAAAATCACGGATACTGTCGAGTACACAAATCTCATTCCTGGAAAGACATATAAGGTAACAGGAACAGCGATGGATAAGAAAACCGGAAAGGTGATTAAGGATGCAGACGGAAAAGCAGTAACTTCAGAAGCTGAGATAACACCTGAGACAGCAGACGGAAAAGTGGATGTTGATTTCATCTTTGACGGAAGTAATTTAGCCGGAAAGACCATTGTAATGTTTGAGGAAATCCGTTATGAGAACAGGCTTGTAGGAGTACATACTGACATAAATGACGAGGCACAGACCATTTACGTGCCAGCCATTGCAACAGAGGCTCTTGATGAGGTGACAGGCATTCATCTGTCAAATGCAGGGGATGATGTAAAAGTAAAAGATACAGTAACATACAAAAACCTTATCCCAGGCCTTACATACAGGGTTGCAGGAACCGTAATGGATAAGGACACTAAAAAGCCATTGCAGAATGGCGGCAAGGATATCACGGCCGAGGCTGTATTCACACCTGAGACAGCAGATGGCACTGTGGATGTTGAGTTTACATTCAGTGCAAAGGAATTTGCCGGAAAGACAATGGTGCTGTTTGAGAAGCTTTATTTAGTTAAAAATGCGGATAATGCTGATGCAAATCCTGATGATACATCAAGCAAGGACAAGACACCTGATGATACACAGAAGGCATCTGAGTCAGAAAACACACAGAATAAAACAGATAACACATCAAACAAGGTCGAGGTAGATAATGAAAATAACAATCCAGCCGACAACAGTGAAGTTAAAGAGGTGCTCATTGCGGTACATGAAGATTACAGTGATGAGAACCAGACCATCTGCGTGCCACAAATTAAGACTACAGCAAAGGATGCAAAGTCAGGCACAAGCATGTTTTATGCTGAGAAGAGTGCAAAGATAGTCGATACTGTATCGTACCGGAATCTGGTACCAGGAAAGAAGTATAAGGTAGTCGGAACTGCAGTAGACAAGTCAAACGGAGCACCGGTTATTGCAAACGGAAACAATGTTACGGCAGAGGCAGAGTTTGTTGCGAAGGAAGCAACAGGCAAAGTGGATGTGGTATTTACATTTGATGCGAGCCTTCTTGCAGGAAGAACAATTGTTATGTTTGAGGATGTCTACTATGAGAATAATCTCATAGCGACACATGCCGATATTACAGATGAGGCACAGACACTTTATGTTCCGAAGATTGGAACAACAGCCATCGATGGTGAGCGAAAGGATCACAGCTCAACAGCTGACAGCAGCGTTACTATTGTAGATTCAGTTGCGTACCGGAATCTGGTACAGGGACAGACCTACAGAGTGACAGGAAAGCTCATGGACAAGGCTACAGGAAAAGCACTTGTGATTGACGGAAAGGAAGTAACTGCAGTAACTGAGTTTACAGCGGCAGGCACCGAGGGAGTAGTTGACGTGACATTCAGATTCAATGGAAAAGGCATGACAGGAAAGCAGCTTGTAGTATTTGAGCAGCTTGATGTTGTGACTGCAGATGGCGCTTATGCCATTGCATCACACAATGACATCAACGATGCAGCCCAGACCATTACAATGATTGCTCCGCCAAAGCCAAAGACCGGTGATTACATGTCAGTGGTTATGTATGTGCTTGCAGGAATAGCAGGAGTAATGGCAGTTATCTGTTCATTCTTCACTTTCTGCAATGAGGTCACAATTACCTTGACAATTTGCACCAAAAAGTATAGAATTTAATTGTTGTAATTTGTGAAATACAATGAAAATTTAATAAAGGAGGTGCTCCTGTAATGCTACCGTATATCATTACTGCTGTAGTTTCTATTATTATTACTGCATTGATTGTATGGTTTGCAGCCGCTTTATATCAGAAGAAATCTGCTAACTCCAAGATAGGAAATGCTGAGGAGAAGGCAAGAGGAATCATTGATGAGGCTGTAAAGACTGCGGAGGAAAAGAAGCGCGAGTCTATGCTTGAGATCAAGGAAGAGTCTATTAAGGCTAAGAATGATCTGGATAAGGAAATCAAAGAGCGTAGAAACGAGATTTCCCGTAATGAGCGTCGTATCGTTCAGAAGGAAGAAAATGTCGACAAGAAGCTCGAAGCTATCGAGAAGCGTGAAGCCGGATTTGCAGTTAAGGAAGAGGAACTCAAGAAGCAGAAGATTGAAATATCAAAGCTTAACGAGCAGCGTTTACAGGAACTTGAAAGAATCTCTGGATTAACCTCCGAGCAAGCTAAAGAATATCTCTTAAAGACCATTGAAGAAGATGTAAAACTTGATACTGCAAAAATGATTAAGGAAATGGAAAACAAAGCAAAGGAAGAGGCAAACCGTAAGGCTAAGGATTACGTGGTTACAGCTATTCAGAAATGTGCAGCAGACCATGTGTCTGAGACTACTATTTCAGTAGTATCGCTTCCGAATGATGAGATGAAGGGACGTATCATAGGAAGAGAGGGACGTAATATCCGTACTCTCGAGACTATGACAGGTGTAGATCTGATTATAGATGACACACCTGAGGCAGTTATCTTGTCAAGCTTTGATCCAATTAGAAGAGAGGTTGCAAGAATAGCTCTTGAGAAGCTTATTGTTGACGGAAGAATCCATCCGGCCCGTATAGAGGAGATGGTTGAGAAGGCTCAAAAAGAAGTCGATAATATGATTCGTGAAGAGGGTGAGGCTGCCACACTTGAGGTGGGCATACATGGTATTCACCCAGAGCTTGTGCGTCTTCTTGGAAAGATGAAGTTTAGAACAAGCTACGGTCAGAATGCGTTAAAGCATTCTATCGAGGTTGCACAGCTGACTGGCTTACTGGCTGCTGAAATTGGTGAGGATGTCAGAATGGCAAAGCGTGCAGGCTTATTACATGATATAGGTAAGGCAGTAGATCACGAGATGGAGGGTTCACATATCCAGCTCGGTGCCGAATTATGTAAGAAATACAAAGAGTCACCACTTGTGATTAATGCAGTAGAATCACATCACGGTGATGTTGAACCGGAGTCACTTATTGCATGTCTTGTGCAGGCAGCTGATACAATCAGTGCGGCACGTCCGGGTGCAAGAAGAGAGACTTTGGAGACATATTCAAATCGTCTTCAGCAGTTAGAGGACATTACAAATGGTTATAAAGGGGTAGAGAAATCTTTTGCTATTCAGGCAGGTAGAGAGATTCGTATTATGGTAGTTCCTGAGCAGGTCAGCGATGCCGACATGGTTATCATGGCCAGAGACATATCTAAGCAGATTGAGTCTGAGTTAGAGTATCCGGGTCAGATAAAGGTTAATGTAATACGTGAGTCACGTATAGTGGATTACGCAAAGTAGAGCATTAGCGTATTGTCGGTTTGACATAATAACATGTACATTTGAAAAGGCTTCGTATGAAGCCTTTTCTTTTTGCTAAAATGTATGAAAACATATGAAAAACACAAATGCAGCCGATTTTTATAATGTAGTGCTTATGGTATGAAATAAATTATCGGTAACTGTTCATTACTATTGAAGAAAATTATACATATTGCATAAAAATATATGTATAAGATATCTTGTATTCACAAAAATAGATAATGGTACGTGACAAAATTAGTAAAATGTTATAAAATGGTAAGTGTAATATTTAGCAACTATTAAGTATTTGATGGCTGCAATATTTATAAATATTACAAGGGAGAAACTATATAATAAAATATCATATGGAGGGTTTTACAATGCAGAGATTTACATTACCAAGAGATTTATATCACGGAAAGGGTGCGCTTGAGGCATTAAAGAGCTTTGAGGGAAAGAAGGCTATTATCTGTGTGGGCGGAGGCTCAATGAAGAGATTTGGCTTTTTAGACAAAGCCGAGGCTTATTTGAAGGAAGCAGGCATGGAGGTAAAGCTTTTTGAGGGAATAGAGCCGGATCCGTCAGTTGAGACAGTCATGAAAGGTGCGGCTGCCATGGCTGAGTTTGAACCGGACTGGATCGTAGCAATTGGTGGTGGTTCACCTATAGATGCAGCTAAGGCTATGTGGATTAAGTACGAGTATCCGGATATCACATTTGAGGATATGTGCAAGGTATTTGGTATTCCAAAGCTTAGAAAGAAGGCACATTTCTGTGCTATTTCATCCACATCAGGTACGGCAACTGAGGTTACTGCGTTCTCAATCATCACAGATTATGAGAAGGGTATCAAGTATCCAATCGCAGACTTTGAGATTACACCTGATGTTGCAATCGTAGACCCTGAGCTTGCAGAGACAATGCCACAGAAGCTTGTTGCACACACAGGAATGGATGCCATGACACATGCTATCGAGGCATATGTATCAACAGCCAACAGTGACTTTACAGATCCGCTTGCACTCCATGCAATAGAGATGATACAGCATGACTTGATTGATTCATACAATGGTGATATGGCAAAGAGAGATGCGATGCACAATGCGCAGTGTCTGGCAGGAATGGCATTCTCCAACGCACTACTTGGAATAGTTCATTCCATGGCACACAAGACAGGCGCAGCTTTTGCAGATTATGGTGCACATATCATCCACGGAGCAGCCAATGCCATGTATCTGCCAAAGGTTATTGCTTTTAATGCAAAGGATGAGACAGCGAAGGAACGCTATGGCGTAATAGCAGATTTCATGAAACTGGGTGGAGAGACACTTGATGAGAAGGTTGAGCTTCTTATCAAATACTTACGTGGCATGAATGATGATCTGAATATCCCACACTGCATCAAGAATTACGGAGCAGACAGCTATCCAACAGAGCAGGGCTTTGTACCGGAGGAAGTATTCCTTGAGAGACTTCCTGAGATTGCTGCAAATGCTATCCTTGATGCTTGTACAGGCTCAAATCCTCGCCAGCCAAGCCAGGAGGAGATGGAGAAGCTTCTCAAATGCTGCTATTATGATACAGAGGTGGATTTCTAATCAAAACGATAACTCTGAATTTAAATTATTTAGAAGGTAAACAGGAAAAATGATTGATGAAATGAAACGGCAAAAAAGAGAGCTTGTATATAAGGGCTCAATACTCGATATATACAAGGATACAATGCAGTTTGCAAACGGTAAGACTGAGGAATGGGATTTTGTCTCACACAGAAAGGGCGCTGCGGCAGTGCTTCCGGTGCTTGATGACGGCAGGATAATCATGGTGCGTCAGTATAGAAATGCTCTCGAGAGAGAGACAATAGAGATTCCGGCCGGCTGCAGAGACTTTGTGGGAGAAGATACCAGACTGTGTGCAGAAAGGGAGCTTAAGGAGGAGACGGGCTACAGCTCTGATGATATCTCGTTTTTACTTTCACTTCGCACAACAGTTGCCTTTTGCGACGAAGAAGTAGATGTCTATCTTGCCAAAAACCTGAAAAAGGGCAAGCAGCATCTAGATGATGCCGAGTCAATCGATGTAGAAATATACACCCTAAAGGAGCTGTGCGACATGATTTATGCCGGGAAAATCCAGGATTCCAAAACAGTCAGTGCAGTTCTTGCTTATAGTAATATGATTAAATAATAAACCGACAAAATAATGCAAGCCACAGGATATATACTCCTGTGGCTTGTGTTTTGTAAAAAAATGTGTGTATAATTTGTGGTTTAAGAATTCATTTCTGCAATGTCGTAGATAAGCTTCTTTGAATCCTCCCATCCTAGACATGGATCGGTGATGGATTTTCCGTAGACATGCTCACCAATCTTCTGGCTGCCCTCCTCAATATAGCTCTCAATCATAAGACCCTTGACAAGTGATTTGATATCAGAGGAAAGCTGTCTGTTGTGCATAACTTCCTTGGCGATACGAATCTGCTCCTTGAACTTCTTTCCGGAGTTGGAATGGTTGGTATCGATGATAGCCGCCTGGTTGACAACGTCCATCTTGTCGTACATTTCGTGCAGACGGATTAAGTCCTCGTAATGGTAGTTTGTTGTAGTGTTGCCATGCTTGCTGACAGCACCTCTTAAAACAACGTGAGTCAGAGGATTTCCTGATGTCTCAACCTCATAGCCTCTGTAAACAAAATGATGTGGGTGCTGTGCTGCGTAAACAGAATTGAGCATGACGGAAAAATCACCGCTTGTAGGGTTTTTCATGCCGCTGGCAACATCGAAGCCGCTGACGGTGAGACGATGCTGTTGATCCTCAACAGAACGAGCGCCGATTGCCACATATGAGAGAAGATCCTCAACATAGCCCCAGTTCTCAGGGTAAAGCATCTCATCTGCACAGGTGAGTCCACTCTCTGCGATGGCACGGATGTGCATTTTTCTCATGGCGATAAGACCCTCAACCATGTCAGGAGCCTTCTCAGGGTCAGGCTGTGAGGCAATTCCCTTGTAGCCTTCGCCGGTTGTTCTTGGTTTGTTTGTATATACACGAGGGATGATGATTACGCGGTCCTTTACATCCTCCTGAATCTTTGTCAGACGGCTGACATAGTCACAGACTGAATCCTCGTTGTCGGCTGAACAAGGTCCGATAATGACGAGAAATCTATCATCTTTTCCGCAGATAACATCTGAAATCATTGCATCGCGCTTCGCTTTAAGCTCGGTAAGCTCCTTTGACAGAGGATATTCCTCCTTAATCTGTGCAGGAGTTGGAAGCTGGTTTAAAAATGTGAAACTCATAATACTGCTCCTTATATAAATAGTAATTGTATTAATTAAAATGGTATATTTTTATGGCATATCGGAAAAAATTTCCAATATATAATGCCCAAACAGTTAAATAATAAGATAAATGAAATATATTGTCAAATTTTTATCAATTATAATAGTATGCATAAAAAGTTATAATAAAACACTAAAAGAATATAATAAGAAAAAAGTAACATTGAAAAAAAGTAAAAGATGTGATATAAATAGTTGGTAACTTTTTTTGTGACCGTAGTTTAATGGATAAAATTCCGGACTCCGACTCCGGCGAGTGCGCGTTCGATTCGCGTCGGTCACATACTTTGATTTTGATATGTTGGGTTAATGGAGGAACCATATGAAGGACTTTTTTAACAAGGAAACATTGGATAATATAAAGCAATTTTGTGCAGAAAATAAAAAATACGTTGGAGTGGCAGGTGTACTTGTAGGACTCATACTTATACTTATAGTAGTTGTCGCAGGAGGCAATAATGACAGACAATCCAATACTGAAGCCGGATCACAGACAGAGATTTCGGTGAAGGATTTTGAGTTTGAAAAGGATTACACAAATGACGCCAAGGACGATATCAGCACATTACTTGCTGATTATTACAAGGCATACGTGGGTGATGACCTTGATACCCTTGGCAAGCTTGCGACACCTATGAGCGACAACGAGAAGAGCTATATTGGTGTTGTCAGCCAGTACTATGAGTCAGTCAATGACATCACACCTTACACCAAGAATGGCTTGAAAAAGGGAACATACTTTGTGTCTGTTAAAAACAGCATAAAGTTTACGGGAGTTGATACACAGGCACCTACACTTGACTTCTTTTATATAGAGACAGGTAAGGACGGAAAGCTCTTTATAAACAATGTATACAGTAATTTCAACAGAACATACTGCGAGAATGAACTCGATGACGATATTATGGAGCTTATTTCTAAGTATACTGCTTCATCTGAGTTTGCAGACCTGCATGAGGAGGTACAAAAGGCATATGAGCAGGCGGTCGGTTCTGATGCCAATTTAAAGACTATGCTTGAGACAACACTCACAGGTGCTATAAAGCAGTGGTACACATCGTCAGGCATTGCCAATTTAAAGAAGTCTGATGCAGACACACAGACTACAGAGGCAGATACACAGCAGGCAGATGATGCATCACAAAGTGGTGACCAGCAGACCACGGATGCAAATGCGGGCCAGACTGCAGACCAGCAGACTACAGATGCAAATGCCGGACAGACCACAGACCAGCAGACCACGGATGCTAACGCAGGACAGACCACAGACCAACAGACCACGGATACAAATGCAGCCAATCAGCAGACAGCTGAGCAGCCACAGGCACCGGCTGAGTATCAGGTAGTGACAAAGGATGTTGTAAAGGTGCGTGACGGTGCAAGCACAGATGCAAAGGAGCTTGGTCTCTTAAAGGAACAGGTAACACTTACAGCATATGGCACAGAGGGCGACTGGACTATAGTATCCTACAGCGCCGGAACAAATGGCAGAGCTTATATCAAGACAGAGAATCTCCAGACAGTAGGACAGTAAAAGCAATACAAAGTAACAGATGTGCATACAATCATAGGAAGCAACACGGAGGCTTAAAGGTCTCCGTGTTTTAATCTACATGGCAAATGGCTGCTGTAAAGAGTAGAAAAGGCTGCTGTTTGGTTTATGTATATCGGATAAAGCAATCTAAAAAGAGGATATGGTATGGAAGAAAATGGTGTAAGAATAAATAAATTCCTCAGTGAAGCGGGCGTGTGCTCAAGGCGTGAGGCAGACAGGCAGATAGAAGCCGGCAAAGTAGGAATAGACGGCGTGACAGCAAAGACAGGTGACAGAGTTCTAAAGGGACAGACTGTCACATATAATGGACAGGTAGTATCAAAGGAAGAAGAGATGATACTGATTGCCCTCAATAAGCCGGCCGGCATAGTCTGCACAGCAGAAAAAAGTGAAAAAAACAACGTGATAGATTATCTTAATTACCCAAAGCGCATTTATCCAATTGGCAGGCTGGATAAGGATTCAGAGGGACTTTTACTTCTGACCAACAATGGCGAGATAGTAAATAAGATGATGCGCTCCGGCAACAGACACGAAAAAGAGTATATTGTCACAGTAAACAAAACAATATCTGACAGCTTCATAAGAGGGCTCGCAGGAGGTGTACCGCTTGTAGAGCTTGGTGTGACAACCAGAAAGTGCCATGTGAAAAAGCTGTCCTCAAAGCAGTTTAAGATTATTCTGACACAGGGCTACAACAGGCAGATAAGACGGATGTGTGAATATTTTGGCTACCGTGTGGTCAAGCTTGAGAGAGTGAGAATCATGAATATTGAGCTTGGTGACCTGCCAAGAGGAAAGTACAGGGCAGTGACACCACTTGAATACAAGGGGCTCAAAAGACTGATTGCGGATTCCTCGAATCAGCCGGTTATGCCTGATACGAATAAGAATCATTCTGATAAGAAACATACGGATAAGAAATATCCGGATAGAAGAGCAAAGTAAAGCAGACAGGGGATTATTACGGCATGGAGAATAACAAAATAAAAGATAAGATAGATGAGCTTGTTGAAAGCCTTAACCGCGCGTCAAAAGCTTACTACAACGGCGCAGATGAAATAATGCCAAACTACGAGTGGGATGCACTGTTTGATGAACTTACACAGCTTGAGGAAAAAACAGGATATATCCGCCATGACAGTCCGACACAGAATGCAGGCTATGAGGCAGAGGCTGGAAATCGTGAGCCACATGAGTATCCGGCACTTTCACTTGCAAAGACAAAGAGTATTGAGGAGCTTAAGAAATGGGCAGGTGATATGCCAATCTGGCTTTCATGGAAGCTTGACGGACTGACACTTGTGCTCACATATGACGGTGGCAGGCTTGTGAAAATACTGACGAGAGGAAATGGAACTGTAGGAAGTAACATCACCTTTTTGCAGGATGCTATAAGCGGCTTCCCAAAGGAGATATCATACAAGGGGCATATGGTTGTAAGAGGGGAAGCGACAATTTCCTACACGGATTTCAAGCAATTAAATGATACAATCGAGGACGATGATGAGAAATATGCCAATCCAAGGAACCTTGCCTCCGGTACATTAAATCTCGATGATGTGGAAGAGGTGAAGCGCAGACATGTTGTGTTTTATGCGTTTACACTCGTGCATATAGATGATGATATCATATCATGGGGGGATAGAATGAGCTATCTTAGTGATATGAAATTCAATGTTGTCAAAAGGGAGGCAACAGATGCTGCAGGCCTTGAGGAGGCTGTAAAACGCTGGACAAGAGATGTTGAGAGCGGAAAGATGGATGTGCCTGTGGACGGACTTGTCATATGCTATGATGATACAGCTTACGCTTCAGGCGGAAGTGTCACAGGGCATCATGCTACGAGAGCCGGCTTTGCTTTCAAGTGGCAGGATGAGGCAGTAGATACGAGGCTTCGCTATATTGAATGGTCGTGTGCGGTTTCGACAATATCGCCTGTTGCGGTTTTTGAACCGGTGCAGATAGAGGGAACAACGGTTTCGAGAGCCTCACTTTGCAATCTTACTGAGATAGAAAGGCTTGGAGTGGGAAAAGAGTGTACACTTTCCGTGATAAAAGCCAACAAGATTATTCCGAAATGCATAGCTGTAAAGGATGCGGTGGGAGCAGTTGAGATACCGAAGGAATGTCCGGTGTGTCATCATCCGACACGCATATTTGTCAGCAAAAACAGCGGTGTAAGGACACTGCACTGCACCAATCCGGACTGTACAGCCAAGAATGTCAAAAAGTTTTCAAGATTTGTCAGCAAAAGCGGAATGGATATAGATGGACTTTCGGTACAGACAATGCTAAAATTTATAAATGAGGGATTCATAAAACAGTTCCCTGACATATACCATCTGCCCGAGCATTTTGATAAGATAAGCAGCATGGAAGGCTTTGGAGAAAAATCATGCATGAATATGCAGACTGCCATCGAAAAAAGCAGACATGTCCATCCTGTTAATCTGATATTTGCACTCTGTATACCTCTTATAGGTACCGATGCAGGCAAGAAAATTGTCAATGCGATAGGCTTTGAGGGTTTTGCGGACAGGATGAGAAATGCCACTGATTTTGTGGATATAGACGGCATAGGCCAGGAAAAGTCAGGCTCCATACTTGAATGGTATGCAAATCCCAAAAACAGCGCGATGTTTGAAGCACTGATTAAGGAGCTTGACATAGAAAAGGTCGATATAAAGGATATGTCGGAGGGAAGCTTAAACGGCAAGACCTTTGTTATCACAGGCGATGTGCATGATTTTGCCAACAGAAGCGAGTTTAAGGCCTATGTGGAGTCACAGGGCGGTAAGGTGACAGGAAGCGTGTCAAAAAAGACAGACTATCTGGTAAACAACGACACAGAATCTACTTCATCAAAAAATAAAAAAGCAAAAGAATTAGGAATACCTATCATCTCGGAGGATACATTTATAGAGATGTTTGGGCGTTAGAAAAGAGGTTATAAAATGCCTATAAAGACACAAAATGATTTACCTGTAAAGGAAATACTTGAGAGAGAAAATATATTTGTGATGGACGAAAACAGGGCATCACATCAGAACATCAGACAGCTGGAGATTGCGATTGTAAATCTCATGCCATTAAAGGAGGACACAGAGCTTCAGATACTGCGCTCCCTGTCAAACACTCCGATACAGGTCAATGTGACTTTCGTAGCCACTTCGACTCACGAGGCCACTCACACATCACTCAGTCATCTGAACAAGTTTTACGAGACCTTTGATGATATAAAGGACAGATATTTTGACGGCATGATAATCACGGGAGCACCGGTTGAGCTGATGGAATACGAGGAGGTAGACTACTGGGACGAAATATGCAGGATAATGGAGTGGAGCAAAACACATGCTTTCTCCACACTTCATCTGTGCTGGGGTGCACAGGCCGGATTGTATTATCATTACGGCATACAAAAGCATGTGCTTCCAAAGAAGAAGTTTGGTGTATATGCACACCGTGTAAAGAACAGAAAAATCCCGCTTGTCAGAGGGTTCGATGACGTATTTTATGCACCGCATTCAAGGCATACCGAGGTGTTAAAGGAGGATATATTAAAGCATCCGGAGCTTACCATACTTGCGGAGTCGGATGATGCCGGAGTATTCCTTCTGATGGATCAGGACGGTAAAAAGATTTTTGTGATGGGACATCCTGAGTATGACAGATATACTCTTCACAATGAGTACGAAAGGGATAAGAATAAGGGGCTTGATATAGACATGCCTGTGAACTACTATCCGGACAATGATGATACACAAAAGCCGCTTTTACAGTGGAGGTCTCACGGCAACATACTTTATTCCAACTGGCTTAATTATTATGTGTACCAGGAGGTGCCGTACGAGTTCATAAACAACCGCGAGATAATTGGAAAATAATGACAAAAATTATAGTTTTTTTTAGTTAATTTTGAATTGCATAAATGCCAAAGTGTGGTAAAATATAACTATAAACCATTATAAAAAACCAAAATAATTGCAAAAGCTAACAAAAATTAAACAAGGGGGATTTTAATATGGCAAAAGAGCTAGTTGCGATGCTTCTTGCCGGTGGTCAGGGCTCCAGACTTTATGCACTGACACAGAAACTTGCAAAGCCGGCAGTTCCGTTTGGAGGCAAATACAGAATTATTGATTTTCCACTTTCTAACTGTGTTAATTCAGGCATAGATACAGTTGGTATACTGACACAGTACCAGCCGTTTGTATTGAACGAGTACATAGGAAATGGACAGCCATGGGATCTTGACAGATTATATGGAGGGGTACATGTGCTGCCACCGTATCAGAAGGCTTCGGGCTCTGACTGGTACAAGGGCACAGCCAATGCGATTTATCAGAATATAGCATTTATCGAGAGATATGATCCTGAGTATGTTATCATACTTTCGGGAGATCAGATTTGTAAGCAGGATTACAGCGATTTCCTTAAGTTCCATAAGGAAAAAAATGCGGAGTTTTCTGTAGCGGTTATGGAGGTTCCGTGGGAGGATGCGTCACGTTTTGGCCTCATGGTAGCAGATGATAACGACAAGATTACAGAGTTCCAGGAAAAGCCAAAGAATCCTAAGTCTAATCTTGCATCTATGGGTATTTATATTTTCAATTGGGATATACTTAAGAAGTATCTTATTGAGGATGAAAATGATCCGGATTCAGAAAATGATTTTGGTAACAATATCATTCCAAACCTTTTGAGGGATGGCCGCAGGATGTATGCATATCATTTCAATGGCTACTGGAAGGATGTAGGAACAATTCCAGCTTTATGGGAAGCCAATATGGAGGTGCTTGATCCGGAACACAGCGGTATCAATCTGTTCGATGAGAACTGGAAGATATACAGCCGTAACAGCGGTCATACAGGACATTTCATCGGCAACAATGCAGAGGTTACAGACTCTATGATTACCGATGGCTGTGTAGTGAAGGGCACAGTAAAGCATTCAATTCTTTTTGGCGGTGTCGTCGTAGAAGAGGGCGCAGTGGTAGAGGATGCAGTTGTCATGGGCGATACTGTGATAAAAAGAGGCGCTAAGGTTACACACTGTATAGTTGCAGAGGGTGTTACGGTAGGCTGTGATGCAGTTATTGGAGAAAAGCCTGAGGAGGATGTGACAGGTGATGTTGCTACAATTGCACCGGGAGTTACAATTGGCGACAGAGCGGTTATAGGACCAAAGGCTATGGTATATAATGATGTTGAGGAGGGCCAGGAACAATGCTAAACATGAACAACGAAGAGGCTTTGGCCGTTATTTTTGCAAACAGCTACGATGCCCTCATTCCTGAGATGGTATCCGAGAGACTTATGGCTTCCATTCCGTTTGCAGGTCGTTACAGAATCTGCGATTTCCTGATTTCAAGCATGGTACATAGTGGAATCGACAATATATCTCTCATAGTTAAAAAGAATTATCACTCTCTGATGGATCACCTGGGCTCAGGTCAGGAGTTTGATCTTGCAAGAAAAAATGGTGGTATTAATATAGTTCCGCCTTATGCACAGAAGCAGATTAAGGTGTATGAGGGCCGTGTTGAGGCAATCGAAAGTCTTAAGGGCTATCTGAGAAAGTGCACTCAGAAGTATGTTATCATGGCTGATGCCAACTATGTATTCAATTTTGATTTCAGGGAGCTGATTGAAGCACATAAGACTACAGGGGCTGATATCACTGCAATGTACCGCAAGCAGGAGGTACCGAAGGTATTCTTAAGACCAAACGGCAACAATGATGAGATGTACTATACATTTGATATAGATGATGGACGTATCAAAAAGATATATATCAATGACAGGGATATGGGCAAGGTAAACTTTGGCATGAATATCTATATCATGGAGAAGGAGCAGCTCATTAGAATAGTGGATGACGCTTTTGTACATGGTTATTCTTATTTTACAAGGGATCTGATGGCTACAAACACTGATTCACTCAATATCCAGGCATATGAGTACACAGGTTATGCTTCACAGATTACAGATATGAAGAGCTATTTCGAGGAGAATATGAAGCTCCTTGATGAGGATAACAGGGAAGCATTGTTTAAGAGTGGCAATTCTATCTATACAAAGATCAGGGATGATAACCCTACAAGATACATAAATGGCTCAAAAGCCAAGAATGTCATGGTTGCTGATGGCTGTGTCATCGAGGGAACCGTGGAAAACAGCATCCTATCAAGAGGCGTCAAGATAGGAAAGAATGCAAAGGTCAAGAACTGCATCCTGCTACAGGATACGGTAATTGAGGATGGCGCCAATCTGGAGTACGTGATTACAGACAAGAATGTTCGCGTATCAAGAAATAGATCACTTACGGGAAATGACTCATTCCAGGTTTACGTGGCAAAGGGACAGACCGTATAGCCGGTTAAGGAGGAACATGGACATGGCAGAGAATAGAAACACAATAAATATCAAATCAGATGAGTCTGGCGAGATCAAGGTAGCAGATGAGGTTGTAGCTATCATAGCAGGTCTTGCTGCCACTGAGGTTGAGGGAGTAAGCTCCATGGCAGGCAATATCACAAACGAGATTGTCAGCAGGCTCGGTATGAAGAATCTCTCAAAGGGAATTCAGATTGAGATAGCAGACAATGAGGTAGTGGTTGATGTAGCACTCAATATTGCTTATGGATACAGCATCCCTGAGGTTTCTACAAAGGTACAGGAGAAGGTTAAGTCTGCAATTGAGACAATGACAGGGCTTTCTGTGGCTACTATCAATGTTCGTATAGCAAGTGTTGATATGGGAGAGAATTAAATAATTCTTTTTAAATGATCACAAATGTAGTATAATTAAGGATGTCGTACAGACATCCTTAATTTATATAAAATACTATTCACGAGAGGAATTTAAATGACAAGAAGCAAGATAAGAGAAAACGTTTTTAAGATGCTTTTCAGGGTTGAGTTTCATGACAAGTCTGAGCTTGCAGAGCAGATGGAGCTTTTAAATGATGAGCTTACAAATCCTACAGACGAGGAAAGACAGTATATTGATGAAAAATGCAGTGCGATTATTGAGCATATGGCAGAGCTTGATGCACTCATCGATGAGAAGTCTACAGGCTGGAAGACCAATCGTATGGCAAAGGTTGATTTGGCAATTATCAGATTGGCAGTTTATGAGATAAAGTTTGAGGACGATATTCCTACAAAGGTTTCAATAAATGAGGCTGTTGAGCTTGCAAAGAAGTATGGTGCAGATGAGTCAGGTGCATTTGTAAACGGAGTGCTTGCAAAGTTTGCATAGCTTAAGAGGAACAGCGATATAGAGCATTGAACATGGCAAATAGAAATATATATTCGGTAGCGCAAGTAAATAGCTATATTAAAAATATGTTCGCTCAGGATTTTATGCTCAGACAGGTGAGCATAAAGGGTGAGGTGAGCAACTGCAAGTATCACACGAGCGGTCATATTTATTTCACAATAAAGGACGCGGGAGCAGCCATGAACGCTATCATGTTTGCGGGCAGCAGGGCGGCAGGACTTTCTTTCCACATGAAGGAGGGAGACCAGGTTATTGTGACAGGTTCCGTTGAGGTGTATGAGAAGACCGGCGCATATCAGCTTTATGCCAAAAAGATAGAGCTTGACGGAGAGGGCAATCTGTATCTCAAATTCGAGCAGCTAAAGCATGAGCTTGAGGAAATGGGCATGTTTGCCGCAGAGTACAAGCAGCCTATTCCACGGTATGCCGGCCGTATTGGTGTGGTTACAGCACCGACAGGCGCAGCCGTGCAGGATATAAGGAATGTATCATCGCGCAGGAATCCATATGTACAGGTCATACTTTATCCGGCACTTGTGCAGGGAGAGGGTGCGGCTGATAGCATAGCAAAGGGCATACAGACATTGGATGCGATGAATCTTGATGTGATAATAGTCGGCAGAGGCGGAGGCTCCATAGAGGATTTATGGGCATTTAATGAGGAGATTGTGGCGAGAGCCATATTTGACTGCCGCACGCCAATCATCTCGGCAGTAGGCCATGAGACTGACTGGACGATAGCGGATTTTGTGTCAGACAGGAGAGCGCCCACACCTTCAGCGGCTGCAGAGATTGCAGTCAGTGACTACAGACAGACGTTAGAGCGCCTTGACAATCTGCGTCGCAGGATGGACAGAAATCTGACAGGCCGGATTGATTTTTTCAGGGAAAAGCTGTCACATATTAAAACAAGACTTAATTTCCTTAGTCCACAGAATAAACTAAATGAGAATAAAAGGCGTCTGGCAGATATTGAGGATGCACTTGAAAGGATTATGAAGCAGAGGCTTTCGGATTGCAGACAGCGTCTGGCACTGCTTTCAGGTACACTGGATGCATATTCACCGGCCAAAAAGCTGGCACAGGGCTATGCGTATGTCGAGGTGGAAAAGAAGGGGGCACTGCACAGTGTATCCGATATCAATGCAGGCGATGACATAAATATATATCTGATAGACGGTCATGCAAGGGCCGTAGTTTCGGAGGTTATTAAAGATGAGCAAAGAAAATGAAAAAACACTGACACTCGAGGAGCGCTTTGCACACTTAGAGCAGATAGTGGCGAGGATGGAGGATGCGGATGTATCCCTGGATGAGGCCTTTGAGCTCTACAAGAAGGGGCTTGATGAGGTAAAGAGTGCCAATGATATGGTACAGGGCATGGAAAAGGCCATGCTTGTGCTAAACAGCGACGGACAACTGGAGGAATTCTGATGAGCTTAAATGGGAATTTAAATAAGTCACAATTCATGGAAGAGCTGCAGCAAAAGGTAGAGCATATAAATAACGTGCTTGAGAAGTTTCTTCCCGTTGAGGAGGGACAGCAGAGGATTATTTTTGAGGCCATGAACTATAGTGTGAGAGCCGGTGGAAAGAGGCTTCGCCCTATCCTCATGGAAGAGACTTACCATATGTTTGGCGGAAGCAGTGCAGTGATTGAGCCATTTATGGCGGCAATCGAGATGATACACACCTACTCGCTGGTGCATGATGACCTGCCTGCCATGGACAATGATGAGTACAGGCGTGGAAAGAAGACCACACATGCTGTGTACGGTGAGGCTATGGGCATTCTTGCAGGTGATGCACTATTAAACCTGGCATATGAGACCGCAGCAAAGGCTTTTGACATGGAAGTGGCCGATGCGCGTGTGGCAAGAGCATTTACAGTGCTTGCAAAAAAGGCAGGCGTGTATGGTATGGTCGGAGGACAGGTGGTTGATGTGGAAAGCGAGAAATCCGATGACTGTCCTATCACAAGGGAAAAGCTTGACTTTATCTACAGGCTTAAGACAGGCGCACTTATAGAGAGCTCGATGATGATAGGAGCAATCCTTGCAGGGGCGTCGTCTGATGAGGTATCACGCGTGGAGCAGATAGCGGCAAAGCTGGGGCTTGCGTTTCAGATACAGGATGATGTGCTTGATGTCACAAGTACACTTGAGGTGCTTGGAAAGCCGGTAGGCAGTGACGAGAAAAATAATAAAGCGACATATGTCACATTTGAGGGATTGGATAAAGCAGTTTCTGATGTGGAGCGCATCTCCAAGGAGGCAGAGGAGCAGCTTGATGATTTGGGATACGACGATGCATTTCTTAAGGAGCTATTTGAATATTTGATCCATCGGGAGAAATAGGATGGTTTTAGAAAAGATACAAAAGGAAAATGATATAAAAAAACTGACACCTGAGGAGCTTGAGCTGTTAAAGGATGAAATCAGGCAGTTTCTTATAGAGAGCATATCGGTGACAGGAGGTCATCTGGCATCAAACCTCGGAGTCGTGGAGCTTACCATGGCGCTGCATCTGTGCTTTAATCTACCGAAGGATAAGATAGTGTGGGATGTAGGGCATCAGTCGTACACACACAAGATACTCACCGGCAGAAAGGATGGATTTTCATCGCTCAGACAGTATGGAGGCATGAGCGGTTTCCCAAAGGCGGATGAGAGCGACTGTGACTGCTTTAATACAGGACATAGCTCCACATCCATATCAGCAGGGCTTGGGCTTGCGACAGCCAGACAGGTGACCGGAGATGACTACCATGTGGTTTCAGTCATCGGAGACGGCGCGCTGACCGGAGGCATGGCATATGAGGCGCTCAACAACGCTTCAAGCGTTAAAGGCAATTTTATTATAGTGCTAAACGACAACAATATGTCGATTTCAGAGAACGTCGGGGGCATCAGCCAGTATCTTTCAGGCTTTCGCACAGCGGATGCATACAGGGATTTTAAGAATAATGTCATGAATTCCCTAAACCATATACCGATCTACGGAGAGCGTATGGTAAAGCATATCAGGAATACAAAGAGCAGCATAAAGCAGCTTTTTATTCCGGGTATGTTCTTTGAGGAGATGGGCATTATCTATTTGGGACCTGTGGATGGCAGTGATATAAAGGAAATGTGCCGTGTGTTTGATGAGGCAAAGCGTGTGGATGGTCCGGTGCTTGTGCATGTGCTTACGAAAAAGGGATCAGGCTATGACCCGGCTGAGCGTTATCCTTCCAGATTTCACGGTGCAGAGCCATTTGTCATAGAGACAGGACTTCCAAAGAATAAGCGCACGAAGGCCAATTACACAGATGTCTTCTCAACAGTCATGAAGAAGCTGGGCGAGAGAAATCCAAAGGTAGTTGCGATAACGGCTGCCATGGCAGATGGAACAGGGCTTCGCAGATTCCACCGCAATTTCCCGGATAGATTTTTTGATGTGGGAATAGCCGAGGCACATGCCACGACCTTTGCGGCAGGGCTTGCAAAGGCAGGACTTATCCCGGTATTTGCGGTGTACTCGTCATTTTTACAAAGGGCGTTTGACCAGATACTTCACGATGTGTGCATACAGAATCTGCATGTCATCTTTGCAATCGACAGGGCAGGGCTTGTAGGCAGTGACGGAGAGACACATCAGGGTATATTTGACATATCATATCTGTCGGTCATCCCGAATATGACAATCATGGCTCCGAAGAATAAGTGGGAGCTGTCTGATATGATGAAGTTTGCAGTTGTATATGACGGTCCGATTGCACTCAGATATCCAAGAGGGGCAGCCTATGACGGCCTTAAGGAAATCAGACAGCCGATAGAGCTTGCAAAGAGTGAGCTAATCAGAAAAGGAAGCACGGTGGCTATCATGGCACTCGGCAGTATGGTAAAGACTGCCGTTGATGTAGTAAAGCTGCTTGAGGCAGAGGGAATCTCTGCTACACTTATCAATGCGCGTTTTGCAATGCCTTTTGATAAGAAAGCAATTAAGGAACTGCCGTCTGAACACAGCCTGCTTGTGACTATGGAGGAAAACGTGCAAAGCGGCGGTTTTGGTGAGCATGTGACGGAGTATGTCAAGACTAACGGCATAGCTCTTGAGGTGTTGACAGTTGCACTTCCCGACTGCTATGTGGAGCATGGCAATGTCGAGGTGCTCAAAAAGGAGCTGCATGTGGATGCCGAATCGGTGGCTAAGCGTATAATAGCAGCATTATAGATAGAGGTAACATACAGTATGAAAGAAAGATTAGACGTATTACTTGTAAACAGAGGCCTTGCACCATCACGGGAAAAAGCAAAGACCATGATTATGGAGGGCAATGTTTTTGTAAATAACAACCGTGAGGATAAGGCAGGAAGCACATTTCCTGATGACTGCAATATTGAGATTCATGGAAAGACACTGCAGTATGTGAGCCGTGGAGGTCTAAAGCTTGAAAAGGCTATGAAGCACTTTGATATCACGATGGATGGCAAGGTGTGCATGGATATAGGTGCTTCAACAGGCGGTTTTACAGACTGTATGCTTCAAAATGGTGCTAAAAAGGTGTATGCCGTGGATGTCGGATATGGCCAGTTTGCATGGAAGCTGCGTCAGGATGAGCGCGTGGTGTGCATGGAAAAGACCAATATCAGGTATGTGACGCCCAATGACATAGATGATGAGCTGGATTTTGCATCGGTTGATGTGTCATTCATATCACTTACCAAGGTGTTAGGTCCTGCAAGAGCACTGTTAAAGGACGGTGGAGAGATGGTTTGTCTTATCAAGCCACAGTTTGAGGCAGGCAGGGAAAAGGTAGGTAAAAAGGGCGTGGTCCGTGACAAGAGCGTGCATGAGGAGGTAGTGAACAATATCATATCCTTTGCACTTTCAAATGGATTTAGTGTGTTAGACCTTGAGTATTCGCCAATCAAGGGGCCGGAGGGCAATATAGAGTACCTCGTACATATCAAAAAGACAGATGATCCTATAAAGGAGGAATCAGTGGATATTCATAGTGTGGTCGAGGCCGCGCATGGAGAGCTGGACAGGAAATAGACTATGAAACATTTTGTTGTGATAGCAAATGCCTATAAGGACAGGGATTTTGCACTTACAAATAAAATAGTGGCATACATAGAGCAAAAGGGCGGCACGGCAAAGGGTCTTATGAGCAATGTCGAGGCTATATCCGATAACGAGTTTGAGCTTGAGGATATACCACAGGATACGCAGTGTATTCTTGTGCTCGGCGGAGATGGTACACTGATTCGTGCAGCCACAAGGGTGGAGACACTTGAGATTCCGCTTATGGGAGTGAATCTCGGCACACTCGGCTATCTGTGTGAGGTGGAGGAAGCTACGGTATTTGACGCTATTGATTCGCTCATGGCTGATAAATACATGACAGAGGATCGTATTATGCTCACAGGGCATAAAAGAGGCAGTGAGACCTCGAGAGTTGCATTAAATGATATAGTCATCCATAGAAAGGGCAATTTGCAGATATTAAGCCTCAATGTGTATGTAAACGGTGAGTTTTTAAACAATTACCATGCCGATGGCATCATTGTTGCGACTCCAACGGGTTCTACAGGCTACAGTATGTCGGCGGGAGGTCCGATTGTGGATCCGAAGGGCGATATGATACTGCTTACACCGAACAATGCTCACAATCTTACGTCAAAGAGCATTGTGCTTTCAGGCGATGATGAGATAGAGATAGAGATTCTAAGCCGCAGGGAGCAAAACGATGAGATGGCGTGTGTCAGCTATGATGGCGACACTACGGCAGAGCTGGCTGTGGGAGACCGTTTTGTTATTTCAAAGGCAGCCAATCATACAAAGATTTGCAAGCTTCACCAGAGAAGCTTTTTGGAGATACTCCGCAAAAAGATGGGAAATTATTCATAACACAGATAAGGATTGTTATAATGAATAGTTACAAATAATATTTATGAGGTGGCAGGACATGAAAACAAACAGACAATCCAAGATAATTGAGATAATCCAAAAGAATGAGGTAGAGACGCAGGATGAGCTGTCTGCGCTTCTTGAAAAAGATGGTTTTCGCGTGACTCAGGCCACAGTATCCAGGGATATCAGGGAGCTTAAGCTCACAAAGATTCCTACCGCAGGCGGCAGACAGAAGTACGCTGTGATAACGGATGCACCTGAGAATCTCTCAAAGAAATACGAAAGAGTACTCAGAGAGGGCTTTTTGTCAATGGATATGGCACAGAATATCCTCGTTATAAAGACTGTATCGGGAATGGCAAGCGCTGTCTGTGCTGCAATAGATGCCATGAAGATGAGAGAAATCGTCGGTTCGATTGCAGGAGATGACACAATCATGTGTGCAATCCGGACTGTTGATGATACATATGCGGTGATGAAAAAAATCCGCAGAATTGTGGAATAATGTTACATGAATATCAGATTATAGCTGAACTGTAACAGAAAATAACATATATCGTCATGCCTGGGAGAGGAAGGAGAAAATATGTTACAAAATCTACATGTAAAGAATCTGGCACTCATAGATGAGTGTGAGGTTGAGTTTTCCGACGGACTAAATATACTGTCTGGAGAGACCGGAGCCGGAAAATCAATCATCATAGGCTCTATCAATCTGGCGCTTGGTGAAAAAGTGCAAAAGGAGATGCTAAGAGACAATGAAAAGCCTGCTTTTGTGGAGCTTATTTTTTCAGTTGAGGACCCAAAGATTATAGAGGCTTTAAGGGAGCTTGATGTGGAGGTCGAGGACGGATGCGTGATTTTAAGCCGTAAAATCACACAGTCGCGCGCAGTCGGCAGGGTAAACGGTGAAGCCGTGTCTGTTTCGCGAATGAAGGAAATAGCCTCATATCTCATAGATATCCACGGTCAGCATGAGCACCAGTCACTTTTATCAAAGAAAAAACACCTTGATATACTTGATGAGTACGCAAAGCAGCCGCTTGGAGATAAAAAGCAGCAGCTTTCAGTCACATATAAAGCATATAGGGCGCTTAAGGATGAGTATGAAAAGTCAAATATCGACAATGAAGAAAGAAGCCGTGAGCTGTCATTCCTTGAGTACGAGGTGAAGGAGATAGAAGAAGCTTCCCTGGTGTCTGGTGAGGATGAGGAGCTTGAGGCGCAGTTTAGGAAGTTTTCAAACGGAAAGAAAATCATGGAGGGCGTAAATGCTGCATATTCTGCCACAGGAGGCGAGATGGAGAGTGCCTCAGAGCTTATTGGCAGGGCGGTAAGAGAGCTGTCACTGGTATCAGGTTATGATGAGGATGTGGAAGCTCTGGAGAGTCAGCTGTCAGAGATAGACAGTCTGCTTTCTGATTTTAATCACGAGATATCAGGATATATATCACAGGCTGAGTTTGACGAGGAGACCTTCTATGAGACACAAAAGCGTCTGGATGAGATAAATCATCTAAAGAGCAAATACGGCAACTCAATTGATGATATACTGATAGCACTCAATGAAAAGAGGGAGCGTATCAGTGTCCTGAACGATTATGATTCTTATTTACAGAAATTAGAGCAGCAGCTTGCGAAAAAGGAAAAGGAGCTGGCACAGATATCGGATGAGGTATCAGAAATCAGACAAAAGAGTGCTGTAAAGCTTGTGTCAGAAATTAAATCAGCACTTAATGATTTGAATTTCCTTGATGTACAGTTTGATATGCAGTTTGACAGATTGCCGGACTATACGGCAAACGGCATCGATGCGCCGGAGTTTCTCATATCAACGAACCCCGGAGAGCCGCTTAAGCCGCTCGGCAGGGTAGCATCGGGAGGAGAGCTGTCGCGTATTATGCTTGGCATCAAGACAATCATGGCAGAAAATGACCACATTGAGTCGCTTATTTTCGATGAGATTGATTCTGGAATCAGTGGACGTACAGCTCAGATGGTCTCTGAGAAGATGAATGAGCTTGGCCGCAACCATCAGATTATATGTATCACACATCTGCCACAGATAGCAGCTATGGCAGATGCACATTTCCTTATTGAAAAAGCAGTCGAGAACAAATCCACGGTTTCAAGGATTCGAAGACTAACTGACAATGACAGCGTGGCTGAACTTGCCAGAATGCTCGGCGGTGCAAAAATCACAGATACCGTGATGGAGAGCGCACGCGAGATGAAAGCACTTGCCATGGAGAAAAAAATCTGACATTATCAGTTTACGGCGCGGTTGATTACCAGTATATCACCGGTGGTCAGCCGTACGTTTCCGTTTGGGATGATTACCTGCCCATTTCTTTGGATCATTATTATAATCTCATTGTGTTTTTTTGATATTTCAGACAGCAGTTTATTGTTATATCTGCTGTCTTTTTCTATTATTTTTTCCACCAGCCTTATACCATGCACCTCATCAGGTGTGATGGCACTAAGCACGAGCACATCATTTTGCAGAATTATTGTTTCACCGTCCGGTATTATATTCTGCTCACCTCTTCGTATAAGCACAATCAGTGTCTCAGGAGGCAGCGTCAGGTCCTTTAGCTTGTGGCCACACCACAGATGATTTTCCGGTATGGTAAGCTGTATGAACTGGATGTCTGCTTCCTCGGAGTAATCATTGAAGGTCTTCATTACATCGGCTGTTTTATCGAGCATATCAAGCTTTCGCGATATCCATGGGAGCATTGAGCCCTGAAGCAGTATTGAAAAGAGTACTATCATAAATATTATGTGGAAGGTGTCGAGGTCATCATTGGTGGCGGTATATGCCATGATGGAAAACACTATGGATGCGGCTCCTCTTAAGCCGGACCATGAGACAAGCAGCTGCTGTTTTATTTTGCTGCGAAATGGTGTGAGCACAAGTGCGACAGAAAGAGGTCTTGCCACAAAGGTCAGCCACATAAATATTAAAAGTGCCGGTACTATGACGTGTGGCAGCTTTGATGGGAAAGAAAGCAGACCAAGCAGAAAGAAAATAAGCATCTGCATGAGTCCTGTTATGCCATCAAAGAAATTCACCAGATTCTTTTTATTTTCTATTTCTGTGTTGCCGAGTATAATGCCGACTATATAGGCGCTTAAGAAGCCGTTTCCGTCAAAGTAAGCAGGCAGGGCATATGATATTATAGCTATTCCCACCATGAAAATCGCATCAAACCCCGCGCTTTTGAAGCGTATATATCGAAGGAGCATGATGGAAAGCTTTGCAATCAGGACGCCGAAGATTATGCCGAAGGCAAGCTGCTTTACTATGAGTATGGCAATATTTCCAGGGCTTGCGCTGCCCTGGGATATGGCTATAAAAGCAACTGTGAGCATATAGGCACATGGGTCATTACTACCGCTTTCCACTTCAAGAAGAGAGGCGGTATTGTATTTCAGATTCAGCTTTTTCGAACGCAGTATGGAGAAAACGCTCGCCGCATCAGTTGATGAAATCAGCGCACCGAGGAGAAAGCTTATTTCCCAGCTCATATTAAGGGCAAAGTGACAGAACAGCCCTGTGAGAAAGCATGTGATAATAACACCGATGGTGGACAAAAGTACAGACTTAACGGCAACAGCCTTTGCACGCTGCCAGTTGGTGCCAAAGCCGCCATAGAACATGATAAATATCAGCGCGGTAGAGCATATCTGTTCAGCGAACGCGTAATTGTCGAAATCTATCTTCATTATTCCGTCAGAGCCAAAAAGCATGCCGAGCACGATAAAGGCTAAAAGTGCCGGAATGCCTATGCGATTGGAGACACGATTTAGCAGGATACATAAGAAGATTACTATGGATGTGATGAGCAGGTATGTATTCATGGAATCCCTCCTTTATTAAATGGTGATTTAAGAATTATAAAGCTATTACAATATTTATTTGTAACTAACAACGTGGGAATTATATGTGAAATTTATAATAAACATATAAATATATCGAAATTATATAGGAAAACACCTAAACTGTCAAACTATACCGGCTTTTGCTCAAAATAATTTGGAATAGTTAAAATGAGATAATAAGGTATTAAAAGAATAAAAGAAAAATGACAGGAGCATACTAATCCAAATGGAGGTAATAGTATGCGGAAGTTTTTTGGAAAATTTGTGAGTGTCACGCTGGCTGCAGCAGTGATAGCTATGTTTGCACTAAGCAGTGATGATAAGTGGTGCAGCAGGGTAGATAAGGCATTTGATGAAAGTGTATTAGGAAGTTTTTTAAATGAATCAAAGGCCGGATATGGAAGATATGCGACAGGGCTTCCCGGACAGGCGGCCAGTGTATTGGCTGATTCGGGCGAGAATGGTGAAAATGGTGAAAACGGCGGAACCGGTGAAAACAGTGGAAACGGTGGAACCGAACAAGGCATAGGACAGACAGCAGATACAGCATCAACTCACAGAGATTATGAAGAGACAGATAAAATAAGTGCTGGAATAAGTGTTGAGGGCGTATATGCCTGTGGCAGGCTGACCGGTATATATGAGCAGACAGAGGGAGTGCTTGTAGTGAATACGACGGAGGTGACAGACGAGGATGGAAAAAAAGTCAATCCGGCAGATAAAAAGGTGCAGTGCGGTGATTATATCCTATCTGTCAATGGACGCACTGTGGCAGACAAGGAGGAACTTTCTGAAGCTGTGAATGATATTATGAAGCAGCATGATGAAAGTCATGAAGATAAAAGTACCGTAAACATTAAATTTCTTCGAGGCGGTGAGAAAATGTCAGCGGATATCACGCCTGTGAGGATGGATGATGGCAAATACTATATGGGAATATGGGTGAAGGATGATCTGGCAGGAATCGGTACTATCACTTATTATACAAAGGACGGCCGTTTTGGAGCGCTGGGGCATGGAATAGGAGACGGAACGCAAAGCGGCAATCTCTTGTATGCAAACAGTGGTGATTTGTACAGCATGAAGCTTACCAAAATCAAAAAGGGAAAAGCCGGCGCGCCGGGTGAGATAGGCGGAGTGGTATATTTTGGCAAAAAAAGCCATATAGGCACACTTGACTGCAATAGTAATCTGGGAATTTACGGACAGCTTGACAGCGATGAATTGTCGGAATATGCCGCAGAGGATACGTATTATCCGGTTGCCGGCAAGGATGAGATACACACAGGCAGTGCACAGATGATATCGGAAATATCAGGAAAACTTGAAAAATATAATCTGGAAATAACAAATATAGATAAAAAAGCGACAGATACAAACAAGGGAATGGAGCTTAAGGTGACAGACGACAGGCTGATAGAGCTCTCCGGTGGCATAGTGCAGGGCACATCCGGAAGCCCTATCATACAGGATGGTAAAATAATAGGAGCAGTCACCCATGTGTTTGTCGATGATCCGACCGGAGGCTACGGCATCTGCATTGATGAGATGCTGTAATTACTGCTCCATTCTGCGAAGCTCAGGTAGCACAGTGCCAAGCATGGTTACAAAGCAGATGCTTCCGCCAATCACGTTTGATACAGGCTCTGCCATAAACACACCGTCGGTTCCCATACCAAAGGAGTAAGGCAGAATATATGTCAGCGGTACAACGATGAACACCTTGCGAAGCAGGGAGAAAAATATAGCCCGCTTCTTTTTGTTCAGTGATTTAAAGGTGGTCTGTCCGATGTACTGCAGATCCATAAATATGAATGCCGCAAAGTAGATATTCAAAGCCTTCACCGCATCATCCATAAGGGTGGAATCGGAACTGAAAATTGCAATCAGGGCATGAGGGGCAAGTATAATCACACTCCACATGACAGCTGTATATAGAAGCACGAGCAGTCCCATAGTGAAAATAGATTTTCTCACCCGGGCCGGCCTTTTGGCGCCATAGTTGTAGCTTAAAACAGGAGATGAACCCTCCACAATTGCATAAATTGGAGTCTCGACCATCTGCCTGATGCTTGATACGATGGTCATTACCGATATGTACAAATCGCCACCGGTCACTGAAAGCACATTGTTGCAGCATATAGATACCAGGCTGTTTGTGAGCTGCATGACACAGCCTGAGGTTCCAAGGCTTATGATGTCCTTTGCATAGCGCGTGTTTTCACTGAATTCAGAGAGTGTCATAAGGCGCACCTTAAGCTCAGCCTTTTTCCTAAGAAAGTGAAGCACATAGAGAGCAGACAGTATTTGTGAGATGACCGTAGCAATAGCTGCTCCTTTGATACCGAAATTAAATCCAAATATAAAAAGCGGGTCTAAAACCAGATTGGCAACGGCTCCGATTGCAACAGACAGCATGCCGGTAGTGGAGTAGCCCTGAGCGTTGATAAAGGGATTCATGCCGGTTGAAATCATGGATGGGAGTGTTCCTATCAAATAAATGAGCAGGTATGGCAGAGCGTATTTGAGAGCATTTTCAGATGCGCCAAACACGATTAAAAGAGGCTTTGCAAAAATCATGCACAAAGCTGTAAAAACGACTGCGAATGTGCAGACCATTGTAAAGCTCGTATTCATTATAGTATTGGCGGCTCTGTCATCACTCATGCCTCTTTTTATTGAAAAAAGCGGAGCACCACCGCTTCCAAAGAGATTGGAGAAAGCGATTGTCAGCATTATAATAGGAAAGCAAAGCCCCACAGCACCGAGTGCAGTGGTTCCCATATCCGGTATGCGGGCAATGTATATGCGGTCTACTATATTGTACAACAGGCTTAGAATCTGGGCTGCCAGCATGGGCAGAGCAGCCTGCAATATATTTTTCTTTATCGAATCATTATCAAAATCTATTTTTTTCATTTTGAAACCTCTTTTTGATTTGCTTCGCCCATTATATCACCTCATATAAAAAAATCAAATGCTCAGCAAGTTTTGATATAGATTTTATTTATGACAAACTAAAAGAAAAATATATTTTACAATGACAAAAAACTACAGTAATATATGGAATATAAAAATTACAAATTATTGAATAACCATATATACCGGAGGATAAAATGAAGATTACACAGATACATACAAACAAACCACAGTCGCTCTCCTTTGAGATATTTCCACCAAAGAAGGAGGAGGACTTCAAAAATATAGACGAGATGCTTGAGATACTCTGTGATTGTCATCCTGAGTACATCAGTGTGACATTTGGTGCAGGCGGCAGCTCAAACAATAACAAGACTATCGAGATTGCGAAGAAAATCAAGAACCAGTACAATGTGGAGCCGGTCGTACACCTTACATGTCTGTGCTATAACAAGGCAGAGATAGATGAGTTCACCAGACAGCTTTCATATGAGGGCATTGAGAATATACTGGCTTTAAGAGGAGACAGAAATCCAAATGTGCCTGCAAAGGAGGATTTTCTCCATGCAAGCGACCTTATTAAGTATATAAAGGACACCACAGGTGATCAATTCTGTATCGCAGGTGCGTGCTACCCGGACATCCATCCGGAGGCAGCTGATAAGGTAGATGATATTAAGAATCTTAAGAAAAAGGTTGATGCCGGTGCAGAGCTTCTTTTATCGCAGCTCTTCTTTGACAATGATACCTTCTTCAATTTTGCTGAGGACTGCAGGCTTGCAGGTATTAATGTGCCGGTTATCCCGGGCATCATGCCTTGTATCAATGCGGCTCAGATTCAGAGAATGGTCACAATGTGCGGAGCAAAGTTCCCGGAGAAGTTCCAGAAGATTGTCCACAGATATGGAGATAACAAGGCTGCACTTTTTGATGCCGGAATGTCTTACTGTGAGAGTCAGATAATTGAGCTTTTAGCTAATGATGTGGAGGGAATTCATCTTTACACTATGAACAATGTGAGAGTTGCAAAGCGTTTAACAGAAGGCATTAAAAACCTTATTTAGGACGTTTATATAATAGTACGGAACGCAAGCCCTGGGTACCACGGGCGCACACGTACTCCTGCCGTCGCTACGCTGCGTGGCTAAGATACTGTACGAAATTATGCTTGATGGGTTTCTATGCTTGACGAAACCGGCTTTTATGCGCCGTCCGTGGCGCATAACGCCTTACCCAGCCGTCCATGGCTGGGTATTTCTGCGTTTTGTGGGCATAATTTCTACAGTATCTAAGCCACTTCGCTATGCGCTCCGGCGGGAGTACGTGTGCGCCCGCGGTACCTGGGGCTTACGTTCCTTACGCTGTGGTGAATTTGCGTTACGTTTGGTGACACCTGCTATGTGCCACCACACTGCAAATGCGAATAAAAAATATCAACCGTTGCAAAAAGTACTCTAGATGATTATAATAGGTATATTAGATTTGTAAATGGAAACAATGTCCATATTAAATCGAAATTAAATTATATAATATATTAAGGAGACAGTAGAAAATGAAAGAAAAATCAAGAAGCACTTTTTCCGGCAACATTGGGTTCGTTCTTGCGGCAGCCGGCAGTGCGGTAGGACTTGGAAATATATGGAGGTTTCCGTATCTGGCAGCAAAGGACGGAGGAGGACTTTTTCTGCTGGTGTATCTGATACTTGTTCTGACCTTTGGCTTTGCATTGCTTACCACTGAGATTGCAATAGGACGTAAGACCGGACAGGGACCGCTCACCGCGTATGGTTTTATCAATCCAAAGGGCAAGTTTATCGGTGTGCTTGCGTGTATAGTACCGGCTATTATTCTGCCTTACTACTGTACTATAGGTGGATGGGTTTTAAAATACTTTACACTTTTCATTACAGGAAGCGGTAAAAATGCGGTTGCGGATGGATATTTCACAGGCTTTATCACAGGCCAGTGGGCACCAATCATATTTGGAGTGGTGTATCTGCTTATAACAGCAGCAGTTGTCATTGGCGGAGTCAATAAAGGTATCGAGCGCTTCAGCAAGGTGCTCATGCCTATCCTTGTTGTGCTTATTTTTGCAATCGGTATTTTCTCGCTGACGCTCCATTATAAGGAGGCATCAGGCGCAGTAAGAAGTGGTCTTGAGGGTCTTAAGATATATGTGGTTCCTGACTTCAAGGGACTTACAATGCAAAAGCTTGCCACAGTATTTGTTGATGCGCTCGGTCAGCTGTTTTACTCAATCAGTGTGGCTATGGGAATCATGGTTGCATATGGTTCGTATGTCAAGAAGGAATCAAAGCTCATGGGCTCAATCAACCAGATCGAGATTTTTGATACACTTGTTGCATTCCTTGCAGGTCTTATGATTATTCCGGCAGTATATGTATTTATGGGCAGAGACGGCATGTCAGCAGGACCGGGGCTTATGTTTATATCACTGCCAAAGGTATTTAATGAAATGGGAATAGCAGGAGATATCGTGGGACTGATATTCTTTATGATAGTTGCATTCGCAGCAGTCACATCGTCTGTATCAATTATGGAGGCTATTGTATCGAGTCTTATAGACAGATTTCACTGGAGCCGCAGAAAAAGCGCAATTTTAGTCACGGTATACGGTCTGATTGCAGAGATAATAGTCTGCCTTGGCTACAATAAGCTCTATATGGAGGTTAAGCTTCCAAACGGCACAGTCGGACAGATACTTGATATCATGGATTATGTAAGCAACAATGTGCTTATGCCAATCGTTGCACTTGCCACATGTATCCTCGTTGGCTGGATAGTAAGTCCAAAGGTAATAATAGATGAGGTGACACGCGGAGGCAGCAAATTCACCAGAAAAGGGCTTTATATAATCATGGTTAAATTTATTGCACCGGCATTCCTGCTTATACTGTTGCTGCAGGCACTCGGAATCGTTACTTTTTAGTTTTGAAATAAATTTATTGTATATTTTATATAAATACCCTTGAAATACAGCCATCATAATGGTAGTATTTTACTAAATGATGAAAGAGGGGGAGCCACTATGGCTTTTAGACGAGAGAAAAAGCGTATCGGTGATATGCTTATAAATGAAAATGTAATTACTCAGGAGCAGCTGGAAAAGGCTCTGCCTATAGCCAAAGAAAAGCATAAGAAGATAGGAGAAACACTTATTGAGCTTGGGTTCACCAATGAGCTTGAGATAGCAAAGGCATTGTCACAGCAGCTGGGACTGGAGCTTGTTAATGTGAGCGCAATCAACATACCTGAGGAGGTGCAAAACCTTGTCAGTGAGACAGTGCTTAGAAAGCATGTTATGATACCATATGCATTTGACAAGAATAATGCCAATGTAGTGCATGTGGCCATGGCTGATCCTATGGATATGGTTGCGCTTGATGATTTTTCAATTGTTACCAATCTACAGGTTGAGCCTGCAGTAGCGACAGGCAGAGACATACTTTTGACGCTTGACAAATATTACGGTGATACAGAGGCTATGAAAGCGGCTCAGGAGTATGCGAGGGAGAGAAAAGAGCGTGAGCAGAAAAATGCCGAGGCTGAGGAAGCTACCAGCAAGGATGTCAACAATTCGCCGGTAGTTTTACTTGTCAACTCTATCATTGAGCAGGCAGCCAGACTCAGGGCCTCAGATATACATATAGAGGCACTGGAAAATAAAGTCAGGGTGCGATACAGAATTGATGGTGCGCTTTATGAGAAGGCAGCATATAGTATACATCTGCTTTCTGCAATTATTACACGACTTAAAATTATAGGTGGTATGGATATTTCCGAGAAACGTAAGCCGCAGGACGGCCGTATCACTATGGAGATAGACAAGATAGAGTATGATATCCGAGTATCAATCCTTCCGACAGTATTCGGTGAGAAATGCGTTATGCGACTTGCGCAGAAAAAGGCACTTACAAGAGATAAAAAGGAGCTGGGATTTTCGGACGAAGAGCTTAAGGCCTTTGATCATATACTGATGAATACAAACGGTATCATCCTTGTTACAGGACCTACAGGAAGTGGTAAGTCAACCACACTTTACACGGCACTTTCAGAGCTCAACAAGGAGGATGTAAATATCATCACAGTTGAGGATCCGGTCGAGGCAAATATAGACGGAATCAACCAGGTACAGGTAAATAATAAAGCTGACCTCACATTTGCATCAGCACTTCGTTCCATTCTGCGACAGGATCCGGACATCATTATGATTGGTGAGATTCGAGATCAGGAGACAGCACAGATTGCAGTACAGGCGTCAATCACAGGACATCTTGTGGTCAGCACACTGCATACCAACAGCTCGGCAAGTACTATTTCACGACTGGAGGACATGGGAGTTGAAAGTTATCTGCTTGCGGATTCGGTAAAGGGAATCATTGCACAGCGACTTGTAAGAAGACTTTGTCCGGAATGTAAGAGAGAGCATCTGCTGACAGAGGAGGAAAAGGCCTTTATGAATATACCGGCATTCCGTCCGGTAAAGATTTATGAGCCATGTGGCTGTGAAAAATGTGCCAATACAGGCTACAAGGGACGAATCGGTATATATGAGATAATGACCATAACACCAAAGATAAAGTCACTTATTTCAAAAGGTGTTGATATAGAGGATATAAACAAGGCTGCATGTGATGAGGGCATGCATACACTTAGACAGAGTGCAGAGAAGCTTGTACTCGAAGGAGTTACTTCATTCCAGGAAATGTTAAAGACCACGTTTGAAAACTAAGGGGGAAAAGAAAATGCAGATAGTAGACATTTTAAAAGCAGCGCAGCAACAGAACTCATCGGATATACATATCGTACCGGGAAATCCGGTTATGCTTAGAATTGACGGAAAGCTTGTACCGCAGGGAAATCAGGTTCTTACCAATGTTGAGACGGACAACCTGCTTTCACCAATTGTTCCGCAGGAGCTTAAAGATGAGCTAAAGGAGAAGGGAGAGCTTGATTTTGCTTTTTCGGTGGAGGGCTTTTCACGAGTCAGAGCCAATGTGTTCAGGCAGAGAGGTTCATATGCAGCAGCACTTCGTATTCTCTCATATGATGTGCCTACACCGCAGCAGCTTGGCATACCACAGTCGGTTGTCAATCTCACCACAAAGATGAGAGGACTTGTCCTCGTGACAGGAGCTACAGGAAGTGGTAAGTCGACCACATTGGCAAGTCTTATAGATGTCATTGCATCAAGAGATTCCAAAAATATAATCACGCTTGAAGATCCTATCGAGTACCTGCACTCAAGGCGCCGCTCTATAGTGGAACAGCGAGAGGTTGGAAAGGATACACTCTCATATGCTGCAGCCCTGAGAGCTGCACTGCGACAGGATCCGGATGTAATACTTGTAGGAGAGATGCGAGATCTTGAAACTATATCTACAGCTATTACAGCGGCGGAGACAGGACATCTTGTATTTTCTACACTGCATACCAACAGTTCATCAGATGCAATTGACCGTATGATTGACGTTTTTCCACCACACCAGCAGCAACAGATACGAGTGCAGCTCTCAGGAGTTTTAGAGGGAATTGTTGCACAGCATCTGCTTCCAATGGTAAATGGCGGACGAATTGCAGCATTTGAGGTGCTCCTTGCAAACAATGCCATCAGAAACTTAATTCGTGAGGCAAAAGCATTTCAGATTCCATCTATCATACAGACATCAAAGAGAGAGGGTATGATGATGATGGATGACTGTATTTTACAGTATTACAGCCAGGGCCTTATAGCGCCGGAGACTGCAGTTGCATATGCACATGATCCGGTAAGCATGGCTAGCCGTGTACACCTTTACTATTGATGGTATAATCGTATGTATTTTACTGTTATGGTATAATGTTGTGGAGTCTTAATAAATTATGATTTAATTTATCTGGAGGTTGCACAGAATAGGTATAAGGAGGAGAAGAAAGTGGCTGACTGGACATATCAGATTATAGACCAGAGCGGAAAAGAAAGAAAAGGAAATATAGTAGCCGAGTCAGAAGCAGAGGCAAAAAATAAGCTTAAGATGGATGGAAACATGGTCATAAGCCTCACCAAGGCAACAGCACTGACCAAGGAAATCTCATTCAGTGTAGGAGGAAAGGTAAAGCCGAGAGACCTATCGGTATTCTGCCGCCAGTTCACCAGTATGGTCAATGCCGGTGTTACGATTCTTGATACGCTGGATATGCTATCCGATCAGACTGAGAACAAAGTCATGGCGAAAGCTATCAGAGGTGTTCATGCCGAGATTCAAAAAGGTGAGACTCTCTCGGATGGTCTCAAAAAATACCCGAATGTTTTCCCTAACATCATGGTGAGCATGGTTGCGGCAGGCGAAGCATCCGGCAAGATTGATGTAGCTTTTGACAGAATGTCTGCACACTTCGAGAAATCAGCAAAGCTTAACGGCATGATAAAAAAAGCGGCAGTTTATCCGATTATCGTTGTGATTGTGGCTATTGCGGTTGTTATTGTAATGCTTGTAAAGGTCATCCCAAGCTACTCAGAGATGTTCAATGACCTGGGAACAGAGCTTCCGGGCATCACAAAGGCAGTTGTTGCGATGAGTGATTTTGTCACCGGGTACTGGTATATTGTGATTGCTGTCATAGCAGCAATTGTTATAGCCATCAAGCTTTATAAGCAGACTGACAGCGGCCAGATGTTCTTTGGTAATCTCGCAAGAAAGATTCCGGTTTTCGGAAAGCTAAACATCAAGACAGCGGCCAGTAACTATGCGCGTACACTTTCCACACTTGTGTATTCCGGACTTCCGATGATTGAAGCCCTTGGTATCACTGCTGACACCATGAAGAATGCGCTTTACAAAAAAGCCCTGAAAAATGCGAGGGAAGAAGTAAGTAAGGGTGTTCCACTGTCTGAGCCAATCACTGCGTGTGGATTGTTTCCACCTATGGTTTCACACATGACGCGAATCGGTGAGGAAACCGGTGACTTGGAAGGCATGCTTACCCGACTGGCAGACTACTATGATGAGGAAGTTGAGCTGGCTACCCAGACAGTTATGGCAGCTATTGAGCCTATGATTATTCTTGTTCTGGCACTTATTGTTGGTGTGCTTGTGGCAGCCGTTATGGCTCCTATGCTTACCATGTATCAGGCTATGGACAGTTTATAAAATAAAAAAGAAGCAGACTTTGAGTGTGAAGCTCAAAGGCTGCTTTTTTGGTGCAGAGACATTGGCAGTAGGACGGGGCTTCATCCCATGAGCCCTGGCTGGTGCACATTCTCTCGCGTGAGCTACGCTACACTGCCAAGATACTGTAGGAATTATGTTTTATAGGTTTACTATGCTTAACGAAAACGTCGAAACGCGCCGTCCGTGGCGCGGTTCTCCTTGAGCTCCCATCCGTGGGAGTTCATTTCTGTGTATCGTGTGCATAATTCAACAGTATCTAAGCAGCTTCGCTATTCGCTCATGCGAGAGAGCGTGCCCCAGCTGGTCTCAGGGGATAAAGCCCCTTACGCTGTGGCAGAATGCAGGCTGATAGGCGTGCAGTGCAGAAACAGTATGAAAAAATATAAGTATGGAAAAAGAAAAATTATGATGACAAAGAACTGCCGCTATGCTACAATCAACTCAAAGCATTATATTTCTGTAAGCGGCACCACATGACAGTTTTTTACAGGTGCACACCACTTTGAAGAGGGCAGACCACTTCGCATCATTCTACAAAGGACATGGAAGTTTTCAATGCTTTAATTACCCATTAACAGCAGGAAAATTGAAATGCCGTATGTAGACAGAATGCAGAAAATGTAGTCAAAAGGCGGATGAACTGTATACAGTGTGATAATCATAATGTAAACATATAGAAAACATATAGATAACATAAAGAAGGACTGCACATGTATACTTCATAAACTGTACCACTGTACCATCATTGGCACCGGATTTTCCTGCTCACACAAGAGAACAGGAGGAGAAGGATTGAGCGCAAAAGACTCAATGGCAAAGGAATACTTTGCTGACAATGCCAGGTTTGCGGATCTGTGCAACAATATACTGTATGGAGGAAGAGAGGTCATACTGCCGGAAAACCTTAAGGAAAGAGACACAACGGAGGTACTGACCGCACTAGGACTTGACAAAAAGACAATAGCGGTGCAGAAGCTGAGGGACATCTTCAAAAATGCCAGCATCAAATATACCGGCAAATCATATGTGGTACTGATAGGAGTAGAGAATCAGTCGGATATACACTATTCCATTCCGGTAAAAAACATGTTTTATGATGTCATGGCATATGGCAACCAGGTAAAGGAAACAGCCAAAAAGCACCGCAAGGAAAAGGATACGGCAACATCGGATGAATTTCTCTCTGGATTTACGAAAGAGGATAAGCTGATACCGGTGATTACGATTACAGTATATCTCGGAACAAAGGAATGGGATGGTCCAAGAAAGCTGTCAGATATGTTTGGTGATGTGGATGAAGAGCTTCTGCCATTCATACCGGATTACAGGATTAATCTGCTTGCACCGAGGGAGATAACAGACTTTACCGGATTCAGGACATCTATCAGGCAGCTTTTCGAGGTACTGCAGAATGCATATGATAAGGAAAAGATGCAGGAAGTGCTGCAGAATGATGAAAAGTTTAGCAATGTAGACAGAGAGACGGTCGAGGCAATCAACCTGTTTGCAGGAACGGATATAGACATAGATGAGAAAGAAGAGGTGATTGATATGTGTAAGGCATGGGAAGATCAGAAAAATGAAGGCCGAGAATTAGGAGAAAGACAAAAGATAATATCTCAAGTTGTAAAAAAGATAAAAAAAGACAAGAGTGTGGAGGAGATAGCAGATGACCTGGAAGAAAAAGAGATGGTTATCGCTCCAATTTACGAAGCAGCATTGTCCATGAAGCCGGATTATGACGTTGAGAAAATCTATGAGCTTCTTGAGAAAAATAAGAAACTGGCATAACAGCTGTAGTTGGAAAATAAAATAGTCAATAAGGAAGCATCCTTTGAGCGAAAGCATGTGGTTTGCTTCCTTTTTTATTGAGATGACTACAGGTACTGGCAATAGGACGGGGCTTCATCCAATGAGCCATGGCTGGTGCACACTCTCTCACGTGAGCTACGCTACGCAGCCAAGATACTGTAGGAATTATGCCTTAAAGATTTACGATGCCCGACGAAACCGTCGAAACGCGCCGTCCGTGGCGCGGTTCTCCTTGAACTGCCATCCGTGGCAGTTCATTTCTGTGTATAGTGTGCATAATTCGACAGTATCTAAGCAGCTTCGCTATGCGCTCATGCGAGAGAGCGTGTCGTAGCCGGTCTCAGGGGATGAAGCCCCTTACGCTGTGGCAAAAAATATAATGACAAAGCATCATAGCTCTGCTACAATCAGTTTAAAGAGACAATTTATGAAAGAGAATAAGCTGATTCCAGTAATTACAATTACAGTATATCTTGGCACCGAGGGAGATAACAGACTTTACAGGATTCAGGACATCCATCAGGCAGCTTTTCGAGGTGCTGCAGAATGCATATGATAAGGAAAAGATGCAGGAAGTGCTGCAGAATGACGAGTAGTTTAGCAAGGTGGACAGAGAGACGGTCGAGGCAATCAACCTGTTTGCAGGAACGGATATAGACATAGATGAGAAAGAAGAGGTGATTGATATGTGTAAGGCATGGGAAGATCAGAAAAATGAAGGCCGAGAAGAAGGCCGAGAATTAGGAGAAAGACAAAAGATAATTTCTCAGATTGTAAAAAAGCTGCAAAAGGACAAGAGTGTGGCAGAGATAGCAGATGACCTGGAAGAAAAAGAGGAGGTTATCGCTCCAATTTACGAAGCGGCATTGTCAATGAAGCCGGATTATGATGTTGAGAAAATCTATGAGCTTCTTGAGAAAAATAAGAAGCTGGCATAGTAGCTGTAGGTACTGGCAGTAGGACGGGGGGGCATCCAATGAGCCATGGCTTGTGAACACTCTCTCACGTGAGCTACGCTACGCAGCCAAGATACTGTAGGAATTATGCCTTAAAGATTTACGATACTCGACGAAACCGTCGAAACGCGCCGTCCGTGGCGCGGTTCTCCTTGAGCTCCCATCCGTGGGAGCTCATTTCTGTGCATCATGTGCATAATTCAACAGTATCTAAGCCGCTTCGCTATTCGCTCAAGCGTGGAAGCGTACCACAGCCGGTCACATGGAGTGAAGCCCCTCACACTGTGCCAAAATATAGCCTGAAATATAATTTTTTTGAAAAAATATGATTTAAATGCAATAAAACGGTTAAAATTTGGTTAAAATTGCTAAAAAAGGCGAAAATAATTATGCAGCAATGATACTATTGTACTAGAAAATAACTTGCATTATGCTTTGATTTATGGTACAATGAGCGCATACAAACCAAAGAGATGCTGATAGGGCACAGCTCTTTGCACAAAAACCATGTTATAATGAAAAGGAGAAAAGAACTATGGTAAAGAATGTATTTAAAAAGTTAGGAAAGAAACAGAAGAACAACAAAGGTTTCTCTCTCGTAGAGCTTATTGTTGTAATCGCCATCATGGCAGTGCTTGTAGGTGTACTTGCTCCACAGCTTATCAAGTATGTTGAGAAGTCTAGAGAGGCTACAGATATCCAAACATGTGATAATATTGCTACAGCTTTAAAGACATATTATGCAGACGAAGAGGTTGCAGCTTCGGCTACTGCTGCTACGGTTACTGTTACATTGGGTAAGACAGAGTTAGGAACAGTTGCTGATACGGCTGTTAAAGATGCCGGATTAACAAAAGCGAAAATTAAAGGCACAAAGTGGACTGGTGATAAAATAACAATTGTATATAATAAGGCAGACGGAACTATTACATATACAGGAGATTCTCCATATTACCATTCAGACAAAGATCAGTTCAAAAAAGGCCCTAAATCATAAATAATATATAAAGAGGCTTTTAACCATGACCACAGAACTGATACCCATCTACATTTTAATATTTGCATTCGGTATAGTTATAGGCAGCTTCCTAAATGTCTGTATCTACCGCATACCGCAGCATGAGACAGTGGTGACCGAAAGGTCCCACTGCATGAGATGCGGGTATCAGCTCGCGTGGTACGATATGGTGCCGGTTTTCAGCTGGCTGTTTCTTCGTGGCAGATGCCGCAAGTGCAAAGAACCGATATCACCTCAATACCCTATTATTGAGGCGTTAAACGGTATATTATACATAGTAGTATTTGCAGTAAATGGACTTGAACTTACGAGTATCATCTACTGCTTTCTTACATCTGCACTCATAGTTCTGAGTGTTATAGACTGGAGAACATATGAAATTCCATTAGGAATCAATATATTTATACTGGTGCTTGGAATCCTGCATGTGTTTTTAGACCATGATAATTGGTCTGAATATGTGATAGGATTCTTTTGTGTCAGTTTATTTCTTGAAATCCTTCTTCTTGTAAGTGGAGGAAGAGCCATAGGTGGCGGAGACGTCAAGCTCATGGCATGTGCAGGTCTTGCGATAGGCTGGCAGAATATTACATTAGCATTTTTCTTAGGATGCATCATCGGTTCCGTGATACATCTGATTCGTATGAAAGTAACAAACGCAGGCAACAGGCTTGCGATGGGACCGTACTTGGCAGCCGGAATATTTATTTCGATGCTATGGGGTGAGAAAATGATATCGGCATATTTGACACTCGCAGGCTTTTGAAAAACGTGTTATAATATAGCGTACTTAATATAAAACAGGTAGTACGACAAGCAGTGAGACAAAAGCAGAGAAAACACAGATATGCCGAAATATATATATAGAATGTTTGTAACTGAACAGTTACGAATGTTTTACAGATGTATACAGTGTAAAACAAAGATAAACACGGAGGACTAGGTTATGGCAAATAGGGTACTCGGTATTGAAATAGGGGAGAACCTTACCAGAGTAGTTGAGATTGATTACAAAGCAAAAAATCCCAAGATTTACAATATGTTCGGCTTTCCGACACCACCGGGAATGATTAATGATGGAGTGGTACAGCCGGATGGGATGTTTCGTTCTATCTTATACAGTAAGCTGAAGGAAAAGAAGATTGCCACCAAAAAAGCTGTTTTTGTGTTAAATTCTGCGCGTATAGCAAGCAGAGATATTGAGCTTCCACTTGTTAAGGAAAAACAGCTTAAGGAAATGATTGCAATGAATGCATCGGATTATTTTCCGGTGGATTTGAGCCAGTACAAGCTGGTACATCAGATTATAGAGAAGATTGACAGACCGGAAGAAAAGAAATTACGTCTTTCGGTTATTGCTGTACCTAATGATCTTATTTTGTCGTATGGTGCTCTTGCAGCTGATTGCAGGCTGCAGCTTGTAGCACTTGACTATAGTGGAAATGCCATCAAGCAGCTCATGAGAAGAGAGATTCCGGGAGATGTGAAGGTGACTGTCAAGGTGGATGAGGTTTCTACCACACTGACTGTAATGGATGGAAGCATGGTAAAGCTGCAGCGCAATGTCAACCATGGACTTGCTGATGCTATTGAGGCGATTCAGGATAGTGAGCTTTTTGGAGAGTATCTGTCATTTACCGATGCAGTTGATGTGGCACGCAGAAAGACCTGCCTTGCAATAAGGCCTGATGGCACAGTACCTGATGAGCCGGCGGGCGGCGGCATGGATCCTATGGGGCATGAGATTGATTCGGAGCGCTTTAAGAAGCTTCGTCTGAATGTTTCATATGCACTTTCCAATCTGATAAGCAGTCTCGGACGAGTTATAGACTATTATCAGTCGAGAAACTCAGATACTCCTATCGAGAGAATTTTCCTCATTGGCTTAGGTGCTGATTTCAGCGGACTCTCAAAGCTTTTGACCAATGAGCTGAATGTCAAGGTGGTTCCGCTTCAGCAGTTTGACGGTATACATGTGGCAAAGAGCATAAACCTCGCAGAGGCAAAGCTGGCAGAGTATTTCAACTGTGTCGGATGTTCACTGAGCCCGCTTGATATACTTGACAGTAAGAAAAACAAGGGAATCGGTGCTCCGATTATGGCAGGAACAGCTGCAGGTGCTATGTCATCCGGCGGCGCACAGGCAGGGATGCAGGGAAATCCACCTGTCGGTCCTGATGGGAAGCCTCTTCCCGTACCGGCAGGGGAGGAAGCAGAAAAGCCTGTTTCTTTTGCAGTGCAGCTTCTCATTTTTGGATTGTGTGTGGTAGTTGCAGTTGGTATCACGGCATACAGCATTTTTTCAAATCTTGTTTTAACTTCAGACAATATGACACTTAAAGCTCGTGTTTCTGATTTGTCATATGCACAGAATATATATGATGTGTACAACCAGACCAAGAAGGACTATGACTGGACTAAGCTTCTTGAGAGCGCCTCATCCAACAAGAATGATGAGATAACGGGCTTCGTGGATGAGATGGAGCAGAAGCTTCCGTCAGAGGCCAAGCTTGTGAATATGTCTGTTACGACAGATGGTGTTTCGATGACCATAAAGACAGGCAGCAAGGATATAGCGGCTGATGTGATTGCACAGCTTCGTACATTTGAGAGTATCATGGTATCCAATGTGTCAACCATCACAGAGGAGGTTGATGAGACCGGTGCTTCAAAGGTTCAGTTCACAGTAGATTGCACATATGTAAAGGCTAATGACAGTGCTGCTTCTGAATCGGGGGATGGCACAGGCAGTGAGCCAGCTGATACATCAAAAGATGCGTCATCACAGGCACAGACGGATAGTAATTCATCATCAGATACAGACAGTACAAATCAGTAGGGGGTGTTAGGATGTCAACGAGAGATAAAAAGTTACTTATTATATTAGCGGGTGTTGCCATTTTAGCACTGACATATTTTTTGATTTTTATGCCACAGTCCAATAAGAGGGATTCACTCAAGAGCGAAAATATGAATCTGAAATCACAGTACAATCAGCTTTCAGCACTTGCAGCAAAGGCTGACGATTACACAAAGAAGACAAAGGATATGTCTGATGCCATGCAGCAGGTGTATGACAATTTTCCTTCATATTTACAGATAGAAAACGGCATTATGGATGCGGTTGCTATCGAGAAATCTACCAATACAAATATTACAGAGCTTACAGTCGGTTCACCGACAGCTATTGATGTGAATAATCCGACCGGCGATGCAGGTACAGATTCTTCGTCAGGAAGCAGTTCAGACAGCAGTACCACGGATAGCAGTAATGCAGACAATTCGCAGAGCTCTCAGACCGCTGATGGCAACAGCTCACAGTCACAGACAGGCGACGGCAGTGCAGCTGATGGCAGTACATCAACAGGCTCTGCAAAGTCTACGGTTACAGGCTATCAGCTTTATGATGTCAGCACAGTTATGGCATTCAAGACAGAGTATCATGGGCTTAAGGCTATGCTTGGAGAGGTGATTGGTTCATCACAGAAGAAAACTATCAGCACGCTCAATGTGAGCTTTGATGATTCGACAGGCAAGCTGACAGGTGAGATGCTTGTGGATTCATATTTCCTGTATGGACTTGATAAGCCATATGAGGCACCATACATACCTGCAGTACCACATGGTACAAATAATCTGTTTGGTACAACAAACTAACTGATTATTATAATATTAGGTTATTAGATTAGCGGGTTATTGAGACCGTAAGTGATAAATATCAAATGTTAGATTATTGAGTTATGAGATAACAAAATACAAGAGGGGAGGAAGCAGATTTGAGAAAGCTAAAAAACGATGATCGAGGAGTAACACTTGTGGAGATTATTGTGTCGATTGCTATTCTCGCAATAATCGTGCTTCCTTTTTTGAATGCATTTGTCACAGCTACAAAGACCAATGTAAAGGCAAAAAACGAGATGAATGCTACACATCTGGCGACAAACATTATGGAGGGTATTGAGAAGAACTCAATGAAGACACTGGCATATCAGTTTAACTATCCATCTGAGGGCTTTGACGTGGCGGACGGCTTTAATATATCAGATGGAAGCAGTGCATGTGAGCTTCTTAAGAAGTCGGGCAAGTTTGATAATGTAAAGAGGCTTGAGGATATCAGTGCAGAGATTGTAAACAAGGACGATGTCATTACTAGCTGTATCCACAAGACTGATGCATCTGCCAAAATAAGCGATACATCGCTTTGGAATTTCAGGGAGTCGGATGCGCACAAGTATTATTTCTATATGTCTGGTGTGCAGTCAGGCACAAAGAAATACAATGCTCTTGTGACAGTGGATGCAAAATCGGACGCAGAGTCGGACAATAAGGTTAAAAAGTACAACATGGACGAGGTAGCGGATATGTCGGCCATGGATGCAAATTTTGACTGCATGAGTGCAGACAAGTATTCTGCTACAAATATTATATATGCATTTAATAATATGCCGGGTGTAGGCGGCATCACTCAGCAGGATATCAAAAGAACTATCACCATAGATATAGAAAAGTATGGAGCTGCGAGCAATAAGGCTACCAAGGTTACGGTGTCGTATTCATATTCTATCAATAAGAATGGAGTAAGAAAGACTTTTCCGGATCCGAATAGTGCACTGAAGGATGATTATACCATGGTGATTTATGATAATTCTTCAGATACTGTGAACCATAATCTAAGGAATGTCTATCTGTTTTACAATCCATGGTACACATCTACAGGAACACTTTACAATACCTGCAACGATGTCATTATAATCAATAATAAAGGCAAGCTGGACTGCACGGTAAATATTGTAAAGCAAAAGACTATATCGGATCAGTCAGAGTTGAGCACGAAGGAGAGTACATATAAGGCATATGTGAAGGTAAGTGAGCCGGGAAATCGTACAGGTCATGCTTATACTCATATAGCCACCAATCTGAATGTAAATATGGGAGCACCGGATAATCCACTACAGCCCGATCAAGCTATATATGGCTTTAATAACAATGTAATTCAGAATGATGTAAAGGCAATTGTCGATATAAAGAATCTGACAAAAAGCAATGCATCTGAAAGGCTGTATGATGTGAAGGTGGCCGTATACGAGAGCAAGGCTTCACTGGATGATATATTTAATGATAAAGACCCGGTTGTTACGATGACCGGAAGCATGGGGTATTAATTATGAAGCGTAACGATAACCGTGGTGCTTCCTTTGTGATGGTTGTAGTTGCAATGGCTATAGTGGCTGTTTTAGCTGTGACTGTGCTGTGGATAGCACTTATGAACCTCCAGATGAAGGTGACGGACGAAAAAAATACAGATAACTTTTACTCGGCAGAGGGAGTGCTGGATCAGATATGTACAGGTCTGCAGGGAGATATTTCCAAGGCTTACTCAGCAGGATATACCAAGGTTATGGAGAATTACTCTGACAGCAGCATAAATGAGGCCGGCAGACAGAGTATATTTGCGCAGGAGTATTTAAAGAGCTTAAAGGGAAGTCTTGAGTCTGACAATACCGGTATGCACTATAAAACTGAAAAGCTTAAAGACTATGTGGATAGTAAGCTCACAGACGAAAACTCAAAGCCATACGCTGAGGTCAAGGCGGTAAATGCCGATGAAAATGGAAATGGACTGCTCAAGGTATACAACAGCCGCGCAGTCATCAATGGCATCAGGGTAGAGTATACCGATGAAAAGGGATTTAAATCAATAATAGAGACAGACATTTCTCTGGGAGTTCCATCCATGAGCTTTACAGCATCGGGAGGAGTTCCGGAGCTTTTTACATATTCTCTTGTTGGAAATGAAGGACTGGATATTATATCAGGACTTAATAAAGTAAATCTATCCGGTAATCTCTATGCCGGCTGTAAAAATGCGGCAGGCACAGGAACCTCAACTACGAGTGTTACTATTCCAAACAATGCCACACTTGATGTAAAGGATACCAGCTATATGATTGCAGAGGGCGATATAGAGGTGGGAGACTTTGCCGGAAAAGATACTGCTACGATAAAAAAGAACATGGCGGGTGTACACAATAACAGTACACTTTCTGTTGATTCACAGTGTCAGCTGTGGACAAGCAACATAAATGTAAATGGTGCAGCAGTTAAGCTGGATGGCATGACATATGTGGCAGATGACATGACCTTAAATGGTACAGGCTCAAAGGTCACACTTGGAAAGAATAATAAGAATAACAATGCGAAGTACGTTGGCTTTGGCAATGGAGGCGCTGACAAGGAAAATCCTGTCGCAGGCGATAGCTCTGCTATTATCATAAACGGTAGGGAGGCATCTCTTGATATGTCAAATATCAGGGAGCTTATGTTGGCAGGAACCGCATATATCAATACCCAGGCTATTGTAAACTCAAGTAGAGTGGGTACAGAAAACAGCAATGTGGGCATGGGTGAGTCAATCTCTGTAAAGGGTGACCAGATAGCATACCTTGTGCCGCCTGAGTGCATAGGCACAAGTGGAGATGGTGCGGATGCCAAATCGCTTTACAACAAGAATCCACTCTCCTTTAAGGAGTACAAGGATATTACGGCAACAGGACAGGATCAGACAAAGTATACTGAAATAAATGCCAATGTGGTCAGCACAAAGACAGGCAAGGCTCTCTCGGCATATCTGCCGGAGTCAAAGACAATCGACAACTGTATAAAGAAGGTCTTTGTTCCTTCTACTGATAATAATGATGATGGACTTGTATACTATTATGTCAATCTGCCAACGAACAAGGCTGCTGAGTATTACAGTGACTATTTTGGTGCAGACAGTGACAAGCTCAATAGATACACTAAGTTTTATACTGACAGCATACAGGTAAATGAGGCTGCAAGCATCTATACTGCCGGCAATTACAGCATCTACGATGGCAGCAATTTAAGCCTTTTGAAGGGCATAGCTGATGGTGTGGACATGGATGCACAGTCGGATGCCTTACAGCGCACATATACTGCACTAAACTCAAAGCTTTTGACAAATTATGCGGATTTACCGACAAATGCAGCAAGTGTTTCGCTTTTTACAAATATAGTTAACAATACCAATTTGTTGAAAATAGTGCCAAATTCCGGTAATAAACATATATTTGAGACTGAGTATCAGGGGGAAAAATACCAGGCAATTGTCAAAAACGGTAACTACACCTATGATGCAAATGACAAATCACACAATGTGGATATAATTGTTGCTACAGGAAATGTGACACTGAATGCTGACTTTACAGGTACCATAGTTGCAAAGGGCAGGATAATTGTAAACAAAGACCAGTGCGAGATTGATAATGGTACTCAGGAGGTATTTAAGGCATTGCTTCTTGAAAAGGTAAGTGATGCAGACGATGCACTGCACCTGTATGATGTGTTCATGGACGGTGCCAACTATCTGGGTAATGTTTCTTCTTTTTCAAATAAGAAAGAGGCAGATACAAAAATAGATTATGCTACGCTCATTACATACCAGAACTGGACCAAGGAGTAGAAAACAAGCGGCTTCTAAGGCGCAAAACAGTTGCGAAATATTTATATTTGACAAATTTTGACGATATATACAAGGGAGGAATCCAATATGTCTGTAAAAGAAAAAAAGAATAATGGTGGTTTCTCTCTGGTAGAGCTTATAGTAGTGATAGCGATATCTGTCGTACTCATAGGTGCGGCAACCATATCCATTCGCTCGGTCATGGGTGTTGAGGTGAAGCAGTGTGCCAGAAATATTGAATCGATAATTAATAAAACAAGAGTCACCACTATGGGAAAGGACAGCGCAGTTCTTGAGATATACAAGGATGCATCAGATGGTGCCTACTATTATAAGACGACCATAAATGGTACAGTATCTGCTCCAAGCAAAATCGGAAAGAGCAGGATTGATGTTTACTATTCCATGAAGGATGATTATAGTGATAAGACACAATTGAACAGCTCAGACAAGATAGTGCTTCAGTTTGACAGAAGCTCAGGTGCACAAAAGCCTGATGCCAATGGTAAGTGCTGCAGCCGTATCTGGATTCAAAAAAACAGCACAGAGAAGGTTATCACGATATACAAGGAGACCGGCAAGGTGGTATGTGAGTAATTTACATAGTTTAATGATGAATATTTTATTTTGACGCAAGGCTGTTATAAGGTTATATGATGAAATCGGAGAGGAAGATGAACCATGAAACTTTTAAAGCGCATGAACAAATCAAATAATAGGAAAAACAGTGGCTTTACACTTGTTGAGCTTGTCATTGTCATGGCGATAATGGGAATACTGGGTCTGGCTGTTGTGGGCTTTATCGGTACGAGCACGAAGCAGTATAAGTACGCTTCAAAGGACGTAGATTTACAGTATGAGGCACAGCTTACGATGAATCAGATAGGAGACCTGATAATTGATGCGCAAAAGGGTGTCAAGTATGAGCCTGCTACAGTGGCAGCGCCGGTGGAGGTGGCATCAGCAGAACCTGAGACCGGTTATATTGCAACTGCATCAGCGGAAGAAGCGTCATCCGAAGAAGCATCATCTGAGGAAACATCATCCGACAGCAAGCTGATTATTTACAACAAGGATTGTACATACAATATCATATACAGACCGTCAGAGCACAAAATCTATCTGCGAAAGGATACACTGGATCCTGCAACTGGTGCGGTGAAGGCGGATGGTCAGGGCAAGGAATCTCTTATGGCAGAAAATGTCACAGGCTTTACACCTGATTTAAGCGAGGCAGAAAGCAAGAATTCTGTCGGAATTGTCGTGGACTTTAAGGCAGGGGACAAGAAGTATACATCAAAACAGAACTTCACTATGCGCAATAAGGTGCCGACTGGGGCAGATGTGGAGTATGTGGCACCGGCAGAACCTAAAGGAATAAGGATATATTACAAAGGCAAGGATGTAACCAACGGAACAGTATACTATGAGATGAAGAAAACGAATAATAATTTAAAGTTTACTGATAAGATACTGGGCGGAAAATATGATGCAACAAAAGCTACCTGGTCAGTATCAGCAAAAAATGAAGATGTTGATGATCAAGGCAAAAAAAAAGGTGATGTCTATAATATTTTTATCAAGAGTACTACCATAACACAGTTTGAGGTATATGTACAATCTGATGAAAACAAAGACCTTACGGCAAAGGTAACTGTAAACATAGCACATCCAATCAATATTCTGCATTGTGATGCAGATAAGCATTTCAATTTAGGACAGACGCATCAATTGTTTATTGATGAAGGGGAGTTGAAAAATTCTTCATTAAATGGCAAATATCAGATTAAGGATTTTGTATGGCATATGGAGGTAGAAAGTGTCAGCTCAACAGGTGCAACAGAGCACAAGGGAGATATATCCTTTAGAATGGGCGATGATGGCAAGCTGATTTATGGCCCGGAGGGCAATGGTGAGCCTGATGGAATATTTAAGTTTAGTTCAAATGAGATTGCAGGAGAAACAGGAGCACAAGGTAAGCTAGATGATCCTAAATATAAGAACTATCTTAATTATTATATTTTAGGTTATAATAAAGAAATGCATATCACTCTCGGAAATGATTTTCTTACCGGAGAGAAATTAAATATCAGCGTCTGGCTTGGACTTGAGGATATGCCGGAGTTTAAGTCAAATACAATTACGTTTTACACATATCGTGAAACAGAGTAGTTTTTTACAAAAGGAGCAATCGCAATGAGCAAATTAAGAAAAAAAATAGTGGTTCCAATATCACTCACACTTACAGGATGTCTCGTTGTGGCAGCTTTTGTGCTGAATGACAGCCTAACAAAGGTCGATGCAAATGTAGCATTCAATGGAATATCTGATATAGTCAGCTCACATGGCAAGGACAAGCCCTTCAATATAGTGGAGGTGGTGCCTGACAAGAAAATGGCATCCATTGGCTATCTGATTGACGGTCAGGAGCCTGACGATTGGTTTGGAACACTGTCAAAGATGTCTGATAAAGATGGTGCCGGTGTTAAAAAAAGGGCTGACTATATGTCAGGTCTGAAAACAAAGCTTGCACCTATTACTACCGAGAAAAAGGATAACACAAAGCCTCTTTATTATGAGCCGTATGAGGAGAGCTATGTCAGTCAGGGCGATGACTGGACAGAGCTTGCCCTTGTAGATATGGATAAAATAAATCAGGGCACCGAAGGCTACAAGATGACAAAGCAGGAGAAGGGTGACTACAAGTTCAACACTGATTACCAGCTTGCTGTAAATGAAGAGGGACTGCCTACAGGTCATTACAGACAGAATGTTGACCATTATGTTTTCATGCAGGGAGAGGATGAGACAGAAGATGGCTCTGAATCTGTGGATACAGGAAAAAGAGGCTACTACAGTGTTGCGTTTACTGCAGTCAAATTGCCGGATGGCATGACAAATACACAGTATCTGGTAGGGACTGATAATTCACAGAAAGCTGATGGAAATACAGACAGCGGTACAGATGGTAATATCGATAGCAGCACAGACAATACGACAGATACAGGCACAGGTGACGATACCGTTGAGAAGCATGTGGTTTATTCTATAAAGAGCGCATATGCAATTGTTTCTGCTGAGGGCATGCAAAACATAGCAAAATATGACCCAAAGGCATATATTTACAGAAAAGACAATTCAGATATCACATCACCATATGAATTTGTTGCAAGAGCTGACCGGATGGCAAGTCTGCCTGATGGCAGTAAGCCGGATTATGAGAAGTATACATACTTTACGGTTGAGATGGAGTATGTGCCTGCAGATAAAATCACTGATGACGAGACCTACTACGAGGTGGACACTGGGGTACCTATTGAGTTTAATTATGATGAGACCGGCGAGTATGGAGCAGTGCTTGACTCACAGAATCCATACGAGAAGATAGATGATGGCACACCGGACAATCAGCCGGCAGGTAAGACCGGCGCAGATGATATTTCAGATGACGCTTCAATAGCTGATTCTGCTACAGAGAATAATGATGGTAACACAGGCAGGGTAATCCTCACTGATACAGACGGATATTTTGATATAGTTAAGGACAGCCAGACATACACCTATGTGGGTGAGGGAAATGGTGATTATATCATGGTGGCTGATAAAAACGGCTCGCTTGATTATCCTGTAAATACCACACACATATATTATAAGGGTGGTTTCAAGAACAATAACTGGTTCAGAACAGGTGTGTTCAATCAGGAGGGCAAGACAGGCGATGATGATAAGACTGCCAATATGACCTTCAAGGTAAAAACAGTCACACCCAAGGAGCTTGAGCAGATAGATGTATCAACAATTGATTTACTCTATCTTTCCGGCTCAAAGTCCGTCCTTTCAAATGATTTAGTAAACGATGCTGCAACATATAAACCTGATAATGACATTTCATGGGACAAGGTAAAGCAGATAGTCCAGCGTGTGCACCAGAGTGGTATAATGATGCCTGTTATAGTGGATAATGGTATTGTGTGGCCTGCTTCAAGTGCAGACTACTCAAGTAATATTAAAAAGCTTGCAGGTCTTTTGAGCTGTAACAATTTCAGCTCGCTGAATTTTACTAAGGACTCAGCTGATAATTTTATTAATTGGAATAATGACATAAAGTATTATAAAGTTGACAGTAAAACCCATACAAAAGGTTTTGTAATTGGCAACGAATATGTCATTCCACGAAACTATAATCCTAGTACGGATGTGCCATTTGTTTTAAGAGATGATTTTGCTTCTGCATTTATTGCAAATGAAGATGAAACTCAATTTGTCGAAGCAGCTAAAAATGAAAATTTTGACGAGATAGCAGAGTATATCAACTCAGAGAATACAAGCAGGAAAAAAGAAAATGATACTCTTGGAAAGGACGAGTATGCATACTATGACAAGGAGATTTCAAAGGCGATAGTTTTAAGCTATATCATATCGTATGCCGATAAAAGAGACATTATAAATCCGACAGATAGTCTGAACATACTGGATATAGAGCCCGGAACTGTAAAAAATGAGTCTGACGCTTTAAATTATGATAAGCTAAAAAATTGGCTTGGATCAAGATGCCCGGAGAAAAAAAAGGTTACAATAACAAGGGTTACGAGTGCAGAATTTATTGGAAGAATAGAGGATCTCAATAATTATGATATGATATATATGGGACTTGTAGCCGATAATCTGAATTATAGAGATGGTCATACAGTATATAATGATTGGAAAATGGATGGGCTTAAATACTCAAATGTTGGTGACATTGTTGTTATAAATCCGAAAGATGTGGTAAATTATTGGGGATATGATATGCTCAAGAATGGTCATGCGGGATTGCTGGATACTGATTATATAAATGATGGAGAGGCGCTTAATACTCAGCTTACATTAAGAGGAAATGGAAATAATGCTGATTATTTAACTGCTCCAAACACATACAGAGGTTCAGGCAATGATATTACTAAGCAGAAGGTTTCAGAATTGGAGGATTATATAAAGGCGGGCTTTCCTGTCGTCTTTTCAGATGGCTTTTTCAGCAATGATAGCAAGTATAAAAGTGGAATTAATGAGGATTACATTGATAACTGTTCAAATGTTTTTACTCTTTTATGTTATGCAAAAGATAAAGACAATGTTCTTAAAGTGGACAGCAAGGGAAATTTAAAAAAACAGTCAAATGAGACAGCTGACCTTGTTACCTACCTGACTACTGAAAAACCTGAAATATTACTCAAGGAGCAGGAAAAAGTAAAAGATACAGATTATGTTGAGATTAGTAATAATCAGATTACATTGGAATTTTCAATAAACAATGCAGGTGGTGCGGATTCTAAAGCGAGTTTTAATGCACAGCTGTTCTTGGATTCAAATTCTGATGGTAAGTTTTCGACGACCAATGAAGGAATAGCTGCAAATAAAATAAAACTATATTGTGATGGTACTATTGTGAATCCGGTAATGGGTGATGATGGTAAATATATGTATAGTCTGAATGCAGGCAATTATAATTATAAACTGGTTTATGATTTGCCGAATGGATTTGTAGGAGTTATGCCTTGGCAGCTTCGTGTGAGTCAGGCTACAAATAGCTACAGATATGATCAGAAATCCGGATATGTGTATGTCAAAAATTCAAAAGGCAGTCCTACAAAAGTCAAGATTCTTCAGATTAATTCAAAGTTGGAGCATAATGAGGACTTTAGGGGAAATTTTGATATGCAGACGCAGAAGAATGATAGCAATACAAAGTTTCATAAATTACTTAGTCAAGTGAAGGATTTTGACCTGGATATAGAAACAGTTCGTTATGACAACGTACCTAAAATGGATGAGGTATGTGATAAGCTGCAGACATACGATATGCTTGTGATTGGATTTGGTGATTGTTATGATATTGATAATACAAATAATCATCTCGATAAAATAAAAGCATATATCCAGTCAGGAAAACCGGTATTGTTTGCTCATGATACAACATCATTTTGTAATAATAAAAATGATACGCGAGAGAATAATGTCTGGGGATATAAGTTTAACTCTATAATTCGTGATACTGTCGGACTGGACAGGTATGGAATCCTGTCAAATGAGTATTTAAAGAAGGGCAATACATTAAAGAGTACTGATGAGGATTTTGATAAAGCTGTACAGACTGCCAAAAAGAATAATACTGATATTGCATATGAGCCAAAATCTGATAATTCAGTTATTGTCAGACAGAATCAGGGATTTACTTATGCAGATTTAAATCAGTATCAGTGGAAAGATAATGGTAACGATCATGGCGAGTACAGGCTGTATTCAGGGCTAGATGGTAATGATGTTGAAGCTAAGACTAATAAGGCAGTCAAGGTTAATTCAGGACAGATTACCACATATCCTTTTAAGATTGCTGACGAAATAAATATAGCTACCACTCATAAGCAGTACTACCAGCTGGATATGAATCAGGATGCTGATGGTGATGGTGAGAGTGATATTGTTGTATGGTATACCTTGTCAAACCATGGAATTTATGAGCAGTCTCCAAAGGATGTAAGAAATAATTATTATATTTACACAATGGGAAATGTAACATACTCAGGTGTAGGACATTCCGATTTCTCAAATAATGATGATGAATTGAAACTTTATATAAACACTATGATTGCTGCATATAGTGCATCAGTTCATGAGCCGTCAATTTATCTTAAAGAGAATGCAGATACTGATTCAAATGACATAACTACATTATATGCAACTATTGATGATGCCATTGAAGAAGAAGCAGCTAATAAAGCGGATGCCAGACTAGATGGTGCAGACAGTACGCAGGATGTTTATTTTACGGTAAAGGATTCAAACCTTGTGCGAAATCAGATTGATGAAAAAACTGTTGTTTATTTGGACTTTTATATCGAGGATCCGCAAAAAAATCCAAAAGATGAAACGATTGGCACCGGAAATGATAAGATTTACTTAAAGAAGGTGGACTGGGATATCTATACACTGAATAATGATGGAACAGAAAATGAACAGATAAATAACAGTAAAGAAAACAGTCAATTAAATAAGGATCCAAGGGACTTCTTTGAAAATAACAAGACATATAAGGTAAAGGTACCATTGAGTGCTTTACCGGAGGGAGCTAATTCTATAAAGATTTATGCCGTAGGATATAGTAAGATTTACCAGTCACAGGTGAGCGGTGGTGATAAAGAAACTACAACAGCAAAGGCATACAAGACCTTCCAGATACAGCGTGTAGGTCTTGCTGATTTGGATTAGTTTTCAAAGGCTCCTGGCTATCACATACTTTTCGTTTAAGCACAATTTATCAAACAGAGACTTATATAAACCATTTATATAGTCTCTGTTTTTTTACTGTTTCTTTATACTTTCTTTATTGAATTATCCGCGCTTATTGATAAAATAGATAGTATGCGCACGATTGCGGATATTTTTGCATTCGTGTATGGGGGATAATTAACCGGAAAGAAAGGAAACGTTTATGAGTAAAATTTTCAAAAACCTGATTCCATACTGGCGATGGATCATATTAATATTTGTTTTTCTCATTGCTCAGGCTTACTGTGATCTGGCTTTGCCTGCGTACACATCTGACATCATTGATGTTGGTATCCAGGATCATGGCATTGAGCATATCCTGCCAAAGGAGATTACATCGGAGGATTATCAGATGGCACAGACATTTATGCTGTCTGACGAGAAAGAAAAATTTACGGACTGTTATGAGGCAGAGGATGCTTCAAAATCTGATGACGGTGTGGCAAAATACAAGCTGACAGCTGATTCGGACACACTTGATAAGCTGGATGAGGAGCTTTTGGTTCCTCTTGTCATGGCATATCAGGCTTTTCAGTCGGGTGAGCAGATGGATGTGGATGCATCGGCTATCCCGCAGGGAGTAGCGCTCGATGATAACATGATAAAGCAGATAAGAAGCAAGGTGCAGGAAAAAATCGATGCGGTGGGTTCAGCTACTTTAAAGTCCATGGGTGTAACTTTTGCGACAAAGTGTGATGAGAATGCAGGAATCGACGTGGATGCCAATCAGGTTGCTTATCTGTGGAAGGCAGGAGCCAAGATGGCAGCCTTTGCAGCAATTATGCTTATAGCAGCATGTGTTGTAGGTTTTGCGGCTTCAAAGGTCGGTGCCGCTGTCGGCAGGGATTTGAGGGAGAAGACCTTTTCAAAGGTTGTAGGTTTTTCAAATGCCGAGATTAACAAATTCTCTACGGCATCACTGATTACTAGAAGCACGAATGATATACAGCAGATTCAGATGGTTACTACTATGATGCTTCGTATGGTGCTTTACGCGCCAATCGTTGGTATCGGTGGTATCATCAAGGTGGCACAGACCAAATCCGGCATGGAGTGGGTGATTGCCATTGCGGTTGCTGCCATCATGGTTTTTATTTTCACACTGGTTGGCATTGCGATGCCAAAGTTCAAGATTATGCAGAGTCTTGTAGACAAGGTAAACCTTGTTTCTCGTGAGATTCTTACAGGTCTTTCCGTTATCAGGGCTTTCGGCCGTGAGAAGGAGGAGGAAAAGAGGTTTGATGAGGCTAACCGTGAGCTTACACGCACACAACTGTTTACAAACCGTGTCATGACCTTTATGATGCCGGGTATGTCCATGATCATGTACTGCATCACACTTGGTATCGTGTGGGTTGCAGCAGGCAGAATAGACAATGGCTCCATGCAGGTAGGTACCATGACTGCGTTTATTACATATGCCATGATGATTGTTATGTCATTCCTCATGCTTTCAGCCATGTCCATCATGCTTCCGAGAGCTGGTGTTGCGGCAGAGCGTATCGATGAGGTTATAAAGACAAACAGCACTGTAAATGATCCAAAAGAGCCTGTTACTGAGGCTGATCACAGAGGTGTTATCCGTTTCAACCATGTGGATTTCAGATATCCGGGAGCAAAGGAGGATGTGCTTTCAGACATTGATTTTGTGGCGGAGCCGGGCAAAACCACAGCTATCATCGGAAGTACCGGCTGTGGAAAGTCTACACTTGTAAACCTGATTCCGCGTTTCTATGACGTGACTGGAGGCTCAATAGAGCTTGATGGACACGATATCAGAGACTACACACTAAGCGAGCTTCGCGAGTCAATAGGCTTTGTTCCGCAGAAGGGTATTCTTTTTTCGGGAACCATCGCCTCAAACCTGCGCTTTGGTAAAGCAGACGCGAGTGATGAGCAGATAAAAAAGGCTGCGGATATCGCACAGGCTTCTGAGTTTATCGAGACAAAGAATGACAGGTATGAAAGCTCAATCGCACAGGGCGGCTCAAACGTGTCAGGTGGTCAGAAGCAGAGGCTTGCCATAGCAAGAGCTATCGCAAAGGACCCTCATATTTATGTGTTTGATGACAGCTTTTCAGCACTAGATATGAAGACTGACGCGCGTCTGCGTGCAGCTTTAGCAGAGGTGACAGAGAAGGCTTCCGTTATTATCGTGGCACAGCGTATCAGCACGATTATTCATGCTGACCAGATTCTCGTGCTCGATGACGGTAAAATCGTAGGAAAAGGCACCCACGAGGAGCTTCTTAAGAATTGCGATGTATATATGCAGATTGCACAGTCACAGCTTTCAGCCAGGGAACTTGGAATTGATGATAACAAAAAGGAGGGCATGTAAGATGAGTGAGAATAATAACGAACAGTTTAAGATGCCTCCTAAGAGGCCAAGAGGGCCAATGGGACGTGGCCCCGGAATGGTCACAGAAAAGGCCAGGGATTTCAAGGGCTCTACAAAGAAACTCATAAAGTATCTCGGCAGATACTGGGCTGCTATCATTGCAGTTATGATTTTTGCAGCAGTTTCGACTGTCTTCTCCGTTGCAGGACCGAAGGTCATGGGTAAAGCCACCACTGCGCTTGCCGAGGGACTCATGAACAAGATTGCAGGAACAGGCGGCATAGATTTTGATTATATTGCAAAGGTTCTTTTGTTTACGCTGGCTTTATATGTGGTGAGTGCCATCTTTATGTTTGCCCAGGGACTTATCATGACAGGCATCACGCAGAAGACCTGCTACAGGATGCGTAAGGACATCACGAGCAAAATCAACCGTATGCCGATGAAGTATTTCGAGTCAAGGACATATGGTGAGGTACTTTCGCGTATCACAAACGATGTGGACACACTCGGACAGAGCTTGAACCAGAGTATCACACAGATTATTACATCTGTTGCCACTTTGGTCGGTACACTGGTCATGATGCTGTCTATTTCACCGCTCATGACGCTGATTTCACTAGTTATACTGCCTGTTTCGATGATACTTATTTCGTTTGTCATAAAGCATTCACAGAAATACTTCAGACAGCAGCAGGAGTATCTGGGACACATAAACGGACAGGTCGAGGAGGTGTACGGAGGCCACCTCGTCATAAAGGCATATAATAAAGAGGCAGAGACTGTAAAGACCTTTAAGGAGGCCAACAATGTGCTCTACAAATCCGCATGGAAATCACAGTTCCTTTCAGGACTTATGATGCCTATCATGCAGTTTGTAGGAAACTTAGGATATGCGGGAGTAGCCATCTCAGGTGGTATACTTGCCATAAAGAATGTCATCACAATCGGTGATATCCAGGCATTTATACAGTATGTGAAGAATTTCACACAGCCAATCCAGCAGATAGCGCAGGTGGCAAACCAGCTTCAGTCGATGGCGGCTGCATCTGAGCGTGTATTTGAGTTCCTCGATGAGGAGGAAGAGGATATAACAGTGGAAAATCCTGTAAAGCCAGACCATATCGAGGGAAGTGTAGAGTTTTCGCATGTACACTTTGGTTATAATTCTGACCAGATCATCATCAATGATTTTTCTGCAAAGGTAAAGCCGGGACAGCAGGTTGCTATCGTTGGACCGACAGGAGCGGGAAAGACTACCATGGTCAAGCTTCTTATGAGATTTTATGATGTAAGCTCAGGTGCCATTCTTGTAGACGGACATGATATCAGGGATTACAACAGAGCCGATCTGCGAGATGCATTCGGCATGGTATTGCAGGACACATGGCTCTTTAAGGGCACCATTATGGAAAATATCCGCTACGGCCGTCTGGATGCCACAGATGAGGAGGTCATCGCGGCAGCAAAGGCAGCACATGCGCATCACTTTATCCAGACATTGCCGGGTGGCTACGATATGGAGCTCAACGAGGATGCATCCAATGTGTCACAGGGACAAAAGCAGCTTTTGACAATAGCAAGAGCCATTCTTGCAGACAATCCAATCCTTATCCTTGATGAGGCCACATCCTCTGTCGATACACGTACAGAAATCCGTATCCAGAAGGCACTCGACAATCTGATGAAGGGCAGAACAAGCTTTGTCATCGCCCACAGGCTGTCTACTATCAAGAATGCCGATATGATTCTTGTCATGAAGGACGGAGACATTATCGAGCAGGGTACACACGATGAGCTTCTTGCAAAGAACGGATTTTACGCAGAGCTGTATAACTCTCAGTTTGAAGAATAGAGAAAGCACGGGTATCGTGCAGTTTTGCGAATATGCGTGGGCTGAATGGTTACATAAAATTAAAAAAAAATACGCTCTCGACAAAATTCGACAAAATGTGTTATCATAAAAGCATACAATTTGTTTTGACATGACAGTAATTGGCGGCATAGGAGAGTTTGATGAGCACTTTAAATGTCGCAGTAGCAGACGAAAAGAAAAACATGCAGAGTTTATTAAAGGGCATGGAGTTTTTAGGAACAGCAAGAAGTAGTGATGAAGCATACAACATGATAAACGGTAATGCCGGTTCTGATGTGGTACTTGTGTATGTAAAGAGAGCATCTGGTGACACTGAGCCACTTGATGATACATATATGGAGAAAAAATCCCTTGAGACACAGGTGACGGATATCATTCATGAGATAGGTGTTCCGGCTCATATAAAGGGATATCAGTATCTTAGGACTGCGATAGTGATGTGCGTTGAGGATATGGAAATGCTTAGCTCTATCACAAAGCTTTTGTATCCCACTATTGCAAAGAAGTACAAGACTACCTCAAGCAGGGTGGAGAGAGCCATAAGGCATGCTATCGAGGTGGCATGGAGCAGAGGCAGGATGGATACGATAGACTCCATGTTTGGATACACTGTAAACTATGGTAAGGGCAAGCCTACCAATTCGGAGTTTATTGCCCTGATTACAGACAAAATACGTCTAGGGATGTAAAAATCGTCATTATAGACAAATAAAACCACGTTTTGATAAATTTACTGGGCAAAATGTACTCCCGCGTGATATAATATAGTATACATTCTATTGGTTTCAGGATGTATACTATATTTTTTATCAGATTAATCGTTGTTTAAATAACTGTAATCTGGGGGAGGTTTCAGCATGGACAAAATGAAAATATTAATGGCCGCATCAGAGGCAATACCTTATATGAAGACAGGTGGACTAGCTGACGTAGTGGGATCTTTACCGAAATATTTTGACAAGGACAGATATGACGTGAGAGTTATACTTCCGAAGTACAAATGTATGGATGATAAATTACTGCCACAGCTTAAGTTCGTCTGTCATTTTTATGTCAATCTCAACTGGCGCAGGCAGTATGTGGGGATTTTTACATCGCAGTATGATGGTGTGACATATTATTTTGTCGACAATGAGTTTTACTTTGCAGGAGATAAGCCATACAACAATATATACGAGGATGTGGAGAAGTTTGCTTTCTTTTCAAAGGCGGTGCTTGAGGCTTTGCCGGTTATAGATTTTGCCCCGGATGTGATACATTGTAATGACTGGCAGACAGGACTCTTGCCGGTTTTTCTAAAGACAGTATACGGCTCAGACAATTTCTATGCCGGTATCAAGACAGTCTTTACCATTCACAATATGAAGTTTCAAGGGCGATGGAAGATTAAAGAGGTGGCTGATGTTACAGGACTTCCGGAGCATATTTTTAATTCAGGGGAGCTGGAGTTCTATGGTGAGGCTAATTATTTAAAGGGCGGCATAGTATATGCAGATGAGATTACGACTGTCAGTCCGACATATGCAGATGAAATCTGTACACCTGAGGGCGGAGAGGGCCTGGATGGCCTGATGCTTGAGCGGCGCAGGCATTTGAGAGGCATTGTAAACGGTATAGATTATGATGTCTTTAATCCTATGAAGGATACATATCTGGATAAGCATTTTTCTGTAAGGGAATTGAGTGGAAAGGTCGTTAATAAGCGTCAGCTGCAGGAGAAGTATGGTCTGGCTGTGGATAAGGATGTCATGCTGATTGGAATAGTTTCGCGTCTGACAAAGCAGAAGGGCTTTGATCTGGTGGCATATGTGATGGAGGAGATGCTTTCCACCATGAATGTACAGTTTATAGTGCAGGGCACAGGAGAGCAGCAGTACGAGGAGATGTTTAATTATTTCCATGGCAGGTATCCGCAGAAGCTTGGAGTATATATCGGTTACTCAGAGGAAAATGCACATGAGATATATGCAGGCTGTGACGCATTTCTCATGCCGTCTCTTTTTGAGCCGTGCGGCTTGAGCCAGCTCATGTCTATGCGATATGGTACGCTGCCTATAGTCAGGGAGACCGGTGGCCTTAAGGACACTGTAGTGCCGTACAATGAGTACGAGAATACGGGCGATGGCTTTTCCTTTGCCAATTATAATGCGCATGATATGCTGCATGTCATCAAATATGCTCTTGATGTGTTTGAAAACCATAAGGACAGATGGCAGGAGATGATGCAGCGCGCCATGAGGCATGATTTCTCATGGAAGGCATCTGCGAAAGAGTATGAGAAGCTTTACGACATGCTGCTTGGCAACTAGTACATCGCTCTGCAAATAACAGGCCAATAATTTTCATGAATTTCCAACTATGTTCTTAGAAAGTAAAATACCGGATACATATCTATGATATGATATCCGGTATTTTGTGTTATCGGGTTATATGATTATCAGTAGACAGTGTCTGTTTTACTATCGTATATGTAGTACCTCTCGCCGAGTACTTCCTCGTCGCGTACCTCTGTAGAGTTTACCTCACAGATGAATTCGCTTAGGTTGCAGACATCTATATCGCTATCCAGCGGCATTACCAGAAATTCATGGATACTGCTTGGTATGAGCAGCATATTGCCGCCGAGCTTTTTTGCCAGCGAGCTTAGCACACCAGGGTAGAGTATGGCGGATGCACCATTTGTCTGCCTGCTGTTTGTAAGGATATACATAGGCAGGCTGTCAAAATCACAGACTGCTCGCATCTGATTGGCATAGCCCGGACATTTTTTTGCAAGAAACTCTGCCATGTTGATTATTGAGCATGGAAGTATCCTTGGGGTATTTTGCATTGAGGCGCGGATTAGTGTTTCTGTATCTATGCCCCAGCGTGACAGAAGCGCATCTGTGACTGTAATGGTGCCAAATTCAGGCAGTTGCGCTCCTACATATACTTCAAATATGATGGCAAAATCCAGATATTTGATATAGGGCACGTCCTTTAGCTGCTTTTGGTTTTTGTCGTAGCTTATGAGCTGGAAAATTATTTTCTCCTTCACCTTGGAAAAATCATCACAGAAGCTTATGTCAAAATCTTCAGTTGGCTTGAAATCATTGTAGGTGGATAAAATTGCATCGAGAATAGAATCAATGGATACACCATCAAGATACCAATGGTAGTAAGGATTGAGATAAATAGTCGGTGCTATATTGAATTTTGGATTGATAATCACCAATCCGTCGTAGATCATCCCATTGTTCTTTGTGACAGGATGGATGGTAAGCTTGAAATTATTGTCAAGTCTTGCGGTTATTTCTGTTTCTATAGTATGTAAAAACTCCGTGTATTTCATGAATCTCCTTGCGGAGCATAAAAATATCGGATCTCGTGGAAAAGTAAAACCCACGAAGCAGGGCGCTTCGTGGGTTTTACTCTATCATTGTTTGTTGAAGTTTGCAATATGTATTTTTGTACAATTTTTAGACTTCATTTTTGTGATATCATACAAAATACAGCTGCGCAATCCATTTTTAATCTGATTTGAGCCTCTGCCACAGTGTGTTGTAAAGTGTTGCGTCATCATCATTTAAAGCTCTGTATACTTCACAGTTTTTGAGCATATCGGAAGGCGGATTAATCGCCTCATTTTCCTTCGTTTCTGCATCCTGGTTGTCGATGACAGACTGGATAGGTGATGCATAGTATACATATTCAAAGTTGAGTTGTGCCGGCTCATCACTGCAGATATAATTCAAAAATTCCTGTGCGCCCTCTTTATTCTTGCATGTCTTTGGAATAAACCATGAGTCAATCCAGAGGTTTGAGCCCTCCTTTGGCACGATATAGTCCAGGTTATCGTTTTCAGCCATGGCTGCAGCTGCCTCACCGGAGTAGCACACTGCGATTGCCGCATTTTCAGCAACCATCTCATCACAGGTTTCATCCACGTAGTAGGCGAGCACATCACTGCTTTGTTTGTTTAGTATATCAAATGCTTCATCGAGCTTTGCTGTATCTGTCTCGTTTATCGAGTAGCCAAGTGTGCGAAGGGCGGGAGTAAAGGCATCACGGACAGAATTAATCATAATCATGTTGTCCTTGTATTTGCCGTTCCACAGGCAGTCCCAGGTATTTAGGTCTGATGCATCAGCCATCTTTTTATTGTATAGTATACCGAGTGTGCCGTAGAAATAAGGCACAGTGTATTCATGTGTCGGGTCAAAGGATGCGGACATGTCGATTATATCCTGATTTACATTTTGATAGTTTGGCATTGAGCTGTAGTCTATCTTGTTGACCTCACCCTCACTTATGAGCTTCTCTATGATGTAGTCAGAGGTGCAGATGACATCGTAATCGATGGCACCGGACTTGTACTTTGTGTACATCTCCTCAGGTTCCTCGTATTCCTCGTATTTAATGGTGATTCCGGTTTCCTGCTCGAAGCTGTCGATTACTGATTCATCGATGTATTTACCATAGTTTAGCACTGTTATGGCATTGTCATTGTTGGTGCTTCCGGCGCTTATGGTAAATACCGAAAAGCAGCCGATTACGAGTACTGCAACAATTGCGATGCTCACACTACGCTTTACGATGCGCAGCTTTTTAGCCCTTGCAGGCTTCTTTGAGGCGCTGACAGGTATCTGGTTTGAGTTGATGTTTACCACAACCAAAAGCAGCAGCACTGTGAAGAAAAGTATGGTTGACAGAGCATACAGCTCCGGCTTTACACCCTTTTTCAGCTCTGTGTAGAGCATGGTTGAGAGTGTGTTTACTCCGGCACCCTTCGTAAAGTAGGTGATGGAGAAGTCATCGAGTGACATGGTGACCGCCATCATAAAGCCGGAGAATACTCCGGGGCTTATTTCAGGCCAGGTGACCTTGAAAAATGCATATAGAGGTGATGCGCCCAGGTCAAGTGCGGCCTCATAGGTGTATTTGTTGGTCTGCTTGAGCTTTGGAAGCACATTGAGTATCACATAAGGGATATTGAACGTGATGTGTGCGATAAGCACTGTCACAAATCCCAGATTCATGAATTTTACAAACAAAAGCATCATTGAGATACCGGTCACGATATCTGCATTGAGCATCGGGATGTTTGTAGCGCCCAGATAGATTGTCTGGTTACGTTTCTTCATGGCGCTTATACCCATGGCTGCGAGAGTTCCTATTATTGTAGAAATAACAGCTGCAAGCAGCGTAATCTGCAGTGTTGTAGAAAATGCCGACATAATACGCTCACTCTGAAAGCACTTTATGTACCAGTCGAGCGTGAAGCCTCCCCATTTAACCTTGGATTTGGAGTTGTTAAAGGAGAGTACTATTAATACAACGATAGGTAGATACAGAAACAAAAAAATCAGTCCCATATATACCCTTGATGCTATTTTTTTTACCATAATGCGCTCTGGTCTCCTTCCTTATCAAACAGATTGACGAGTGCCATGCTGATTAACACGAATACCATGAGCACGAGTGAGAGACCGCTTCCTGCGCCCCACTGCGAGCCATGGACGAAATCCTGTTCTATGATATTTCCGATGAGCAGGACCTTGCCGCCACCGAGTATCTGTGAGATGGCAAAGGATGTGAGTGATGGCACGAAAACCATTACGATTCCGCTTATGACACCGGAAATTGTAAGTGGCAGTATAATCTTGAAAAATATTGTGACTTTGTTTGCACCGAGGTCAAGAGCCGCCTCAATCCAGTCGTTTTTGATTCTGGTCATGGAGTTGTATATAGGTAGCAGCATGAATGGCAGAAAGTCATAGACCATGCCAAGCACGACTGCTCCGGAGGTATTCATGATGTTGAAGCCCAGCAGTCCGAGAGTGGTGAGTATCGAGTTGATGACACCGTTTTTGGACAAAAGCTGCTTCCATGCGAGTATTCGAAGCATAAAGTTCATCCACATAGGAAGCATGAAAACAAATACCACAAAGCTTTGGTTTTTAATCTTTAAGCCGTTTAAAATCATCGCAAGCGGATAGGACAGCACCAGGCATATTATGGTGCATATGATTCCAAGCCGCAGGGATAAAAGCAGTGCCTTGATATTGGTGTGCTGTGCTATTGCAGCCACATATTCAAATGTGAAGCCTCCGTCAGAGCCTTTAAATGCGTAGTACACAATCATGAAAAGCGGAAGTATGATAAATCCGATAATCCATATGAGGTACGGCCCTGCGAGCAGCTGTTTCTTTATTTTAGACATCTATCTCCACCGCCTTTTCATCTGAGGACTCAGGCTTGTGCATTACCTGGATATTAAATGGAATCACCCTGATACCCACATGACTGCCGACCTCTACATATTTGGTGGTGTGTACCATCCAGTCGTAGCCGTTTGCCTTTACCTCAAGCTCATAGTGCACTCCCTTGAAGATATTTGACACGACATCGCCCTGCATGTAGCCGTCCTCCGCAGGCACCAGCTCCACATCCTCCGGGCGGATGACTATATCGACAGGCGTGTTCTCACCAAAGCCTTCGTCCACACAAGGCATCTTTACACCGAGTATCTCGACAAGCTTATCCTTTATCATAACACCGTCGATGATATTACTGTGCCCGATAAAATCAGCGACAAAGGCATTTTCAGGCTCATTGTAAATGTCCTCTGGTGTGCCAATCTGCTGGATATAGCCCTGATTCATGACTACGATGGTGTCAGACATGGTAAGCGCCTCCTCCTGGTCGTGTGTGACGTAGACGAAGGTGATACCGAGCTCATTTTTGAAGCGGATAAGCTCATACTGCATGCTCTGGCGCAGCTTTAAGTCGAGAGCGCCAAGAGGTTCGTCTAACAGCAGTACCTTAGGCTCGTTTACAATAGCTCTTGCAATAGCGATACGCTGCTGCTGGCCTCCGCTAAGAGAATCCACAGAGCGGTTTTCAAAGCCGTCGAGATTGACGAGCTTTAATGCATACTTTATTTTGTCATCAATGTAAGCCTTGCTTTTTTTCTTTATTTTAAGACCAAACGCGATGTTTTCAGCTATTGTCATATGAGGGAAAAGAGAGTATTTCTGGAAAACAGTGTTCAGATTTCTCTCGTTTGCAGGCACATTTGTGATGTCCTTTGAATCAAACATGATTTTTCCCTTGTCCGGTGTCTCAAAGCCACCGAGCATGCGAAGTGTGGTGGTCTTTCCGCAGCCTGATGGTCCAAGCAGCGTCAGAAACTCATTCTCCCTGATGTATAGATTTAAATCGTCGAGTACAACATTGCCGTTGTATGACTTTGTGATATCGATAAAATCAATTAATTTCTTTCCCATGGTGTAAACCTTTCTCATGTAATTATAGTATTGGTAGGAACTGTATGTTTATAATTTGCTGCTGTACACACTAAAAATGTGGCCGGCAGTAATTACAGTCCTATAAAAGAGCTTATGCAGTGGAAGCGTCAGAAGCTTGGAGGATTGCTGACCCATATGAGCATGGCATCCTTTGAAGACTTATTTTCAATAAAATGCTTCTTACCGGCTTTAAAATAAAAGGACTCACCGGCCTTTACGGTGTGCACTTTGCCACCATAGCAAAGCTTCACTGTGCCCTTTATCACATATCCAAACTCCTCACACTCCTGAGGCAGATATATTTCAGAACTGCCACCCGGATGAAGAGTGAGCCTGACAGGCTCCATGGAGCGGGTCTGTGCGTTTGGAATGATCCATTCCACCTTGCTGTTTTTTTCCTCGTCAATTTTCTCGAAATAGTCGTTTGCCTTGTATACAATCTGCTCAGGTTCCGAATCGGTAAAAAACTCCGCCGGTGTCATACCCAGGCACTGGATGATATCAAGCAGGGTGCCGACTGACGGTGAATTCTGATTTCGCTCGAGCTGGGAGATAAATCCCTTCGTCAGCTCAGCCCTGTCAGCAAGCTCCTGCTGGGTAAGTCCGTACTGGATACGAAGCTCCTTCATACGATGTCCGATATCCATGTTTACTTCCTTTTCTAATACATTTTATGTTATAGTTGCTGTAGGTTTAATAATAGATTTTTTGTTTACTAAAAATAAACCAACGAGATAATTTTAATATATTTTTTATAAATGTCAAGAGGGATTTTTGTAATAAAAAAACACCTCATTCATTTTTGAATGAGGTGTTTTTTGAGAAGCCGATAACCGGGATCGAACCGGTGGCCTACGCATTACGAGTGCGTCGCTCTACCTACTGAGCCATATCGGCAAGCTATATTATATTATCAGATATAAGAGTGTATGTCAAATCAAAATTTTGAGGTGAAATTTTTAGAGAGATAATTATAGAAAGGTATTGACATTAAAATGTATATAGTGTATATATAACACATAAACACTTAATAAATACAGTACGGAGGTAGCATATGAAGCTGATGCAAAATTCAGGAGTGCCCATCTATCAGCAGATAGCGGACAGCTTCAAGACAGATATTTTGGCCGGCAGGTATGAGCAGGGGGAGTTCCTTCCGTCGATAAGAGGGCTGGCAAAGGACCTGAAAATCAGTGTGATAACCACGATGAAGGCTTATGAGCAGCTTGCAGATGAAGGGCTTATCACAGCAGCGCAGGGCAAGGGCTTTTATGTCAATGCACAGGACAGTGAGATGATAAAGGAACAGCACCTGCGCAAGGTGGAGGAGTCGCTGACAGACGCGATAGCCGCGGCTGAGGTGGCCGGAATCTCAAACGACGAGCTTAAGGGAATGCTTGAGGCGTTGCTTGATGTAGAATGACAGGAGTGTATTGGTTATGAGTATGATAAATATAGTGATGACAGCATTAGGTCAGCTATTAATGGAGTTTGTAGCACAAATTATATCAAGATTTATTTAATACAATGATTATGGATAGCTATAAACAATGAAAAATTTAAGTAAGAATTAGTTCATATTTAAATAATGATATGAAAACGAGTCAGGAGGAATGAAAATGACAACAAAGAATGCAATTGAGGCAGCAAAAATCACAAAGGAACTTAAAAATTTTACACTGAATGTGGAGAATTTCGCAATACCACAGGGCTTTGCCACAGCCTTAATCGGAGAAAACGGAGCAGGAAAGACAACGCTTTTAAATATCCTGGCAGGAATCAGGCTTGACTACAAAGGTGACATCACTTATTTCGGACAGTATTCTGATAAACAGAAGGAAAACTCGGGAGATATTAAAAACCGCATAGGTTACACCGGTCCGGGTAAATACTATCTGCCGCAGTGGACAGTTAAGGATATCGAGGAAATCAGCAAGCTGATGTTTGATGATTTTTCTGCAGAGGATTTTCACAGATATTGTGAGGAGCTTGCAATATTTTCACATGGCAGCATTGATATGAAGAAAGCCAACAGCTCATTTTCGGATGGTATGAAGATGAAGCTCATGCTGGCAGGTGTCATGGCGCGAAAGACAGACCTTCTTTTGCTGGATGAGCCGGCATCGCCGCTTGATCCGCTTATGAGAGATAAGCTGTGCCAGATGATTGGCGAGTATATCCATGAGGGCAACGGAAAGCGCAGCGTATTTTTCTCTACGCACAATATCTCAGATATGGAAAATATCACCGATTATGCCATTATAATGGAAAACGGACAGATTGTGGAGCAGGGCTTTGTTGAGGATTTGAAGGAAAAATATATCCTGATTAAAGGAGATGCAGCAGATACAGAGGCTGCCGGTAAGGTGCTTTATTCAATGACCAAAAACCCGTATGGCTTCGAGGGCATATGCTTGGCGGAAAACATAGATAAGCTCGCAGGACTTAATGTTACAAAGGAGATTCCGACACTTTACCAGATAAGCGTTGCGGTCATGAAAAATAATACAAAGATTGTGATGCGCTAGTGCGAGGTAAGGTGTTATGGAAAAAAAGTCAGGAAGTATGAATGAAAAAATGTTTTCACAGGAACATGATACTGAAAGAACAATTAATAAAAAAGATAACAAAGCAAAGAATGAAGTTCTAACATACATCAGGGATTACCGTGTTATGACTAATCTCAAGTATCGTCTTATAACAAATATACTGATTCCGGTTTTAGCAATTTTTACATCAATGCTAATTGCCTGTTCGAAAACAGTCTGGGCATGGATTGGAGTTATAGTAATTGTTTATGATTTTTATATGATGTGCGAGGTGGTGCAGGACTATTTCTGCTTCGGCTGTATGTGCAAGAAGAATGCATTTGGCATGCATTTTTTAAAGACAGGTTTTAACGGAGTAAGATACTTTGAGAATGCAGTTCTTGTGGATATACTTGTAAGACCGCTGCGTATTGGAATTACAATACTCATTGCTTCAATGCCATTTATTAAATTTGGAGTTAATATCTGGTCGATATTTGACATTATTATGATATCTTCAATTGTTTCGGTTGGCTCATTAAATATATTCAGATACATGGATATGGGAATGTATATTTATCTGCTGGCGCTTATAGTTATCTTCCCGGCAATTGCAGGTAGTATAGCTGTTTTGATCTATGGCGGGAGAATGTGGTTTATCGCACCTGTGTTAGCAGTGGTGCTTGTAGGCGTGATAGCAGCGACATATTATCATATGATGATGCGTATCCGCAGATCATATTTTGATGTGTAGAGGTATTTTAAATTGGAAGTATATTTGAAAAGGAGAAATATTATGCTGAAAGATATTAAATTAGGATTTAAATTATTGAGATATGGCTACAAACTGAAGTTGAATGTGATCATGTTTGTATTCTTTGCAGTAATCGGAATTGCATCCGATATAATGAGCAAGGGAACTACAATCATAGGTGGTGTATACTTTATGATGTGCGGGATGTTCACATTTCAGCTCATCATGTCGATGGATGTGTCAGAGCTTATCCAGTCCACATCACTGAAAAAGAAGCTGCAGATATACATTCCGGTGATGTCAAGCACGGTAATCAATCTTGTTGTTTTCACATTTTTGGTAATAGAAAGAGTCATTCTGATACAGAATTCCGTAGCAGATAAGAAACAGCTTATCTTCACACTTTTTACGCTCGATGTTGAGCTGTTGACAGTATATCTGTACACAAGCATATGCTATAAGTATTATGTACTTGGCTTTATCGTATTCATGGTTTTGTTTATGGGCGTTTTTACTGTGTTTTCAGGAGCAGCGTTTGTGCCGGTTTCTAATGCTGTTTTTAAGCTTGGACTCCCGGTGGTGGCATTGCTAGGCTATATTGCTATTTTTGCAGGTGGGGCGCTTGAGATATTGATAGGAGAGCTGCTTTACAAGAAGCCTTTGTCTGAATTCGCATTCAGGGGATTTTTCCGTGATGCAAAGTAGTGTTCGCAAAAAATAAGAAATATTTGTGTAAAAATATTGAAAAAATGATCGCTTTGTAGTATGTTATCATTGTCGGTGCAAAGCCGGCAATGAGACTAATTAACATATTATCAGGAGAAAAATATATTAAATGGATAGTGACAGTTATAGTAAACAACAGTTAGACGACTTGTTTATGGATATGATTGCCTACTATGATGGCGATCCAAAGAGAATCCAGCATTTCACCAAGGTGCACAGCTATGCAAGGCTTATCGGTATAGGAGAGGAGCTTGATGATGCCTCGCTCTTTATACTTGAGGCAGCGGCTTACACACACGATATCGGCATACGTGTGGCGGAGGAGAAGTATGGCAGGTGCGATGGAAAGCTTCAGGAGCAGGAGGGACCGATAATCGCCCAGAAGATGCTCTCACAGCTTGGCTTTGAGAATTACATAGTTGAAAGAATTTGTTTTCTCATAGGTCACCATCACACATATGACAATATAGATGGTCTTGATTATCAGATACTCGTTGAGGCTGATTTCCTCGTAAATCTGTATGAGGATGATGCGGGAAACCGTGCAATCGACAAGGCATACAAGCGCATATTCAAGACTGAAACAGGAAAAAAGATTTTTAGACTAATGTTCGGATATGAAGAAGAGGATTAGTATGAGCCGGGCCGGGAGGAGACTTCCGGCCCTTGTTCGTATTATGCAGCTTATATCAGAAATAGTAATTAATCAGAATAGTAAATATGCAGAATAGTTACCTGAAATAATATTTGGGGATATGTCAAAAAAATTTGAATTTTGAGAAAGAAATAATATAATATGGCAAATAAAATTAACTATCAAAAATTAATGGAAGATTTAATAAAAGAAAATTGCGTGGACAATAACTGCACTCCACGGCTTTTGCTTCATAGCTGCTGTGGACCGTGCAGCACATACTGCATACAGACGCTCTCGGAGTATTTTAAGGTGACGGTATTTTATTACAATCCAAACATTTATCCGCCAGAGGAATATCACATGAGAGCACAGGAGCAGAAGCGCTTTATAGATGAGTTTCCGGTGAAAAATCCGGTTCACTTTGTGGAGGGGGTGTACGACACCAGGCGCTTTTACGATATGGCACGCGGCATGGAGGCTGTGCCTGAGGGCGGGGAGAGGTGCTTTAAGTGCTACAGGCTGCGTCTTGAGGAGAGTGCACAGTATGCAAGGGAGCATGGCTTTGATTTTTTTACAACGACACTTTCCATCAGCCCGTTGAAGAATGCCGAAAAGCTCAATGAGATAGGAAAAGACTTAGAGAGCCAATATGGAGTGCGATATCTTTTCTCTGATTTTAAGAAGAAAGAGGGCTATAAAAAGTCCACGGAGATATCAAAGCAGTATGATATGTACAGGCAGTACTACTGCGGCTGTGTATTTTCCAAGGAGCAGCGTGACAGAGAGATTGCAGCACGTGGGTGAAAATGTGGTTGCGTGACAGCAAAAATTATTATATAATTTAGCACAGTAAAGCGGCTGTTTAGAGCAGGCGACGGTATCACATCTTATTTTTATACAATACATTGTGATACATGAAAATAAATCATCATTTAATAATCAAGGAGGAATCTCATGGCACAGTTATGGGGAGGACGTTTCACAAAGGAGACAGATCAGCTCGTTTACAATTTCAATGCGTCCATTTCATTTGATCAGAAGTTTTATAAAGAGGATATAGAGGGCAGCATCGCCCATGTCACGATGCTTGGAAAGCAGGGCATCATCTCACAGGCAGAGAGCAATGATATAGTGGCTTGCCTAAAGCAGATACTTAAGGAGGTAGAGTCAGGGGAGCTTGAAATCAGCTCAAAGTATGAGGATATCCACAGCTTCGTTGAGGCTACACTCATAGACAGGCTTGGTGACACAGGAAAGAAGCTTCACACAGGCCGAAGCAGAAACGACCAGGTAGCTCTTGACATGCGTCTTTTCACCAGAAAGACTGTGAAGGAGACTGATAATGAGCTTAAGGAGCTTTTAGCTGTTATCCTTAAGATTATGAAGGAAAACACACAGACTATCATGCCGGGCTTTACACATCTGCAGAAGGCCCAGCCAATCACTCTGGCTCACCATATGGGCGCATATTTTGAGATGTTTAAGAGAGACAGATCAAGACTGTGCGATATATATAAGAGAATGAACTATTGTCCGCTTGGCTCAGGAGCACTCGCAGGCACTACATATCCGCTTGATAGGGACTATACAGCACAGCTTCTGGATTTTTACGGACCGACACTTAACAGTATGGACGGTGTGTCAGACAGAGATTATCTGATTGAGTTTTTATCGGCTCTTTCAACTATCATGATGCATCTGTCACGTTTTTCTGAGGAAATTATCATATGGAATTCAAACGAGTACCAGTTTGTTGAGATTGACGATGCGTACAGCACAGGAAGCTCAATCATGCCACAGAAGAAAAATCCAGATATAGCAGAGCTTGTCAGAGGAAAGACAGGCCGTGTATACGGTGCGCTCATGTCGCTTCTCACCACCATGAAGGGTATTCCGCTTGCGTACAACAAGGATATGCAGGAGGATAAGGAGCTGGCATTTGATGCATTCGACACTGCAAAGGGATGTATCGCACTTTTTACAGGAATGATTGATACAATGAAGTTTAACAAGGACGTGATGAGAAAGAGTGCAAACAATGGCTTTACAAATGCCACAGATGCAGCTGATTATCTCGTTAAAAAGGGTGTACCGTTTAGGGATGCACATGGTATTGTAGGAAGAATAGTGCTTTACTGCATCGACAAGGGCATTGCAATCGACGATATGAGCATCGACGAGCTCAAGGCTATCTCTCCGGTATTTGAGGAGGATGTATTTGATGCCATTTCAATGGAGACCTGTGTCAGCACAAGGTGTACAGTTGGAGCACCATCAAAGACATCAATGGACAAGGTAATTGCCGTTTACGACGAGTATATGAAGTCAAATTGGCAGGATGAAGTGTAGTTTTTGTGCATATTTTATAAAAAACAGGGGGAAAAATTATTAATTTAATATAGTTTTTTCCTTGTTTTTCATTAGAGTTTCAAGTAATATATTTCCTATAAAGACAGTTGTACGCGACGGACGGACATGACCTGGTTTTAATGTCAAAGTATAGTGTATGACATGGTCGAAGAAAATCTAGAAGATAGGGAGATTAGAGTAATGAGTGAAAAGCTTAAAGTAGGTATCCTCGGTGGAACAGGAATGGTAGGACAGAGATTTATTTCTCTTTTAGAGAATCATCCATGGTTCGAGGTAACAACAATTGCAGCCAGCCCAAGAAGTGCAGGCAAGACATACGAGGACGCCGTTGGTGATAGATGGAAAATGGACACACCAATGCCTGAGGCAGTTAAGAAAATCATCGTAAAGAACGTCAATGAGGTAGAAGAGGTTGCTTCACAGGTTGACTTCGTATTCTCAGCCGTTGATATGTCAAAGGACGAGATCAAGAAGATCGAGGAGGACTACGCAAAGACAGAGACTCCTGTAGTTTCAAACAATAGTGCCCACAGATGGACACCTGATGTGCCAATGGTTGTACCTGAAATTAACCCACAGCACATGGAGGTTATCAAATATCAGAAGGAGCGTCTCGGTACAAAGAGAGGCTTCGTAGCAGTAAAGCCAAACTGCTCAATCCAGTCATATGCTCCGGTTCTTACAGCATGGAAAGAGTTTGAGCCATATGAGGTTGTTGCTACAACATATCAGGCAATCTCAGGTGCCGGAAAGACATTCAAGGACTGGCCTGAGATGGTTGGAAACATCATTCCATTCATCGGTGGAGAGGAAGAAAAATCTGAGAAAGAGCCACTTCGTCTCTGGGGATATGTGGATGATGAGAAGAAACAGATTGTTCCTGCAGAGTCACCGGTTATCACATGCCAGTGTATCCGTGTTCCTGTATTAAACGGTCATACAGCAGCTGTATTTGTCAAGTTCAGAAAGAACCCTACAAAGGAGCAGCTCATCGAGGCACTCGAGAAGTTCAGCGGAGTACCACAGGAGCTTGGGCTTCCAAGCGCACCAAAGCAGTTCATCAGATACTGTGAAGAGGATAATCGCCCTCAGGTTGCACTTGATGTGGATTATGAGCATGGTATGGGAATCAATGTCGGACGTCTCAGAGAGGATACAGTCTATGACTGGAAGTTCGTCGGACTCTCACACAACACAGTACGTGGTGCAGCCGGTGGAGCAGTGCTTTGTGCAGAGCTTCTTAAGGCACAGGGTTACATCACAAAGAAGTAGATTTAGCAATTTGCTGGAAAATTTATTAAGGAGGGCGGATTTTCCGTTTGTGGGCTGTGGGCACCGGTGTAGCACACAGTAGTATTCCTCAGATAAAATATGAAGTCAGCCACGGGATTATTTATGGATAGGTTATGGCAGTTTGCAAGTCTAAACTGTCATTTAACCTATTGGAAACCCGTGGCAGTTCATATTTTTTCTTCGGAACATACTGTGTACTCTCCGGTGAAGGTAGTGTATTGAACGGAAAATCCTCACTCTGTGATTTTAATTTGCAAAAGTCGAGTCCCTTAAAAGGGACTCTCTTTTTTTGTTACGCTTGAATTTATTTTTTATCGTGGTAAAATAGATAATCTGAGTAGAATATATTTAAGAGGTAGATATAAGTGAAGAATAATAAGTATGAAATTGATATGGTGAACGGTTCAATAATGGATAAGCTTATTTCATTTGCGTTGCCACTTATGATTTCGGGTATTTTGCAGTTAGCGTTTAATGCGGTGGATATTATTGTCGTGGGACAGTTTAGTGGAAGTAAATCACTGGCGGCTGTTGGTTCTACTACGGCACTTATCAATGTGTTTGTCAATTTGTTTATGGGTATATCGCTTGGTGCGAATGTGCTCGCTGCCAGATTTTATGCGGCAGGCAAGGATGAGGAGATGTCTAAGACGGTGCACACCTCTATTATGATTGCACTCATAAGTGGTATTGTGATGGGTGTGGTCGGTGTTATTTTTGCAAGGGGTGCGCTGGAAATCATGGGTACACCGGATGATGTCATAGGTCTTTCCACTATTTATATGAGGATTTATTTTTGCGGTATGCCGTTTTTTATGCTTTATAACTATGGTGCGGCGATTTTGCGTGCTGTCGGCGATACAAAGAGACCTCTTATCTTTTTGATTATTTCAGGCTGTATCAATGCACTGCTCAATCTGTTTTTTGTAATAGTGTGCAAACTGGATGTTGCAGGTGTTGCAATCGGTACGATTGTTTCGCAGTTTGTTTCCAGCGTGCTTGTATTATATTGTTTGAGCAAAGCAGATACCAGCTATAAGCTCTGCTTTAATAAGCTTGCGATTGATAAGGAATATATGCTTCAGATATTTCAGGTGGGAATTCCGGCCGGCATACAGAGCACAGTCATAAATATCTCAAATGCCATGCTTCAGTCATCAGTCAATTCCTTTGGCTCAATAGCCATGGCTGGATATACGGCGGCAAACAATATACTTGGCTTTTTGTATGTATCTGTCAACTCAATCACACAGGCCTGCATGAGCTTCACGAGCCAGAACTATGCGGTAGGAAAACAAAAGAGAATGGACAGGGTACTGATAGATTGTCTGTTCCTCACGACAGCGGTAGCACTTGTGATGGGAAGTGCTTCATACATATTTGGAACACAGATACTTGGCATATATACAAGTAATAGCGAGGTAATTAAATCAGGACTTGAGATTATTTCGATTACAACAATCCCATATTTCCTGTGTGGAATCATGGACCTTTTTCCGGGAGCACTAAGAGGAATGGGATACTCAACTGTACCTATGATACTTTCTATAATAGGAACAGTCGGAGTCAGAATCATCTGGATATATGGTCTGTTTCCAAGCCACAGGTCGCTGTTTTTCCTGTTTATATCATATCCCGGTTCATGGATAGCGACAATCATCATGCAGGCTATCTGCTATATGTTTGTCAGAAATAAAGTGAAAGCTACAATAGGAGCTCGGAAATAATAATTAAAATCTATTTGTATATGTGTTAAATTGTGATATAATATTTCTAGTTGATTATTTTGGAGGAATATTATGAAAGCAAAACACACAGATTTAGAGAAACTTGAGCAGCTCTATAAAGAGTCGGGTAACCAGCTCGTAGTGCTCTACGGAAGGAGAGGCTGTCAAAAGGAGGAGCTCATAAAGGAATTTTGTGACGGAAAGAAATTCTTTTACTACAGATGCAGACAGGCATCGCCAGAGCATCAGCTTGAGATGATGGGGGAGGAGATAAGCCGTCAGTACAAGGTGAGCCTGAGCAGACAGACATATGAGGAGTACTTCGCGAGAATCAAATCAGGAGGCCCTTCCAAGCTCGTCGTGATAATCGATGAGGCACAGTTTGTGGCAAAGAGGGATGCATCATTTATGGAAGCAGTTGCAAAGCTAAAAAAGCACAAGCTGTATCCGGGACCTGTACTTATAATACTTGCCACATCATCTACAGTCTGGGCCACACAGGAGGCAGCAGAGCAGTTTAAGGGAGCCGAAATGAAGCTTGAATCGCTCAATTTCCTTGATGTTGTAAGACATTTTGAAAGTCTTCCGGTCGCGGAAATCGTGAGAATTTACGGAGCAATCGGTGGAGTTCCGGCATATCTGGATAAGTGGGATGCAGCTAAATCCTTTAAGGATAATATATGCAGGCTCGTATTGACACCATCGGGAGCACTGTATGGTGAGGCGGATGCTGTTATATCATCAGAACTTCGAGAGCTTTCTGCATATAGCACAATACTTGCAGCAATCGCAAGAGGCGAGAACAAGCTCAATGATATTTTCCATGCGACAGGATTTTCACGTGCCAAAATCAGCGTATATTTAAAGAATCTTGCCGCCTTCAATATCGTGGAAAAAGTAGTTTCATTTGAGACCGGCGGATGGGAAAATGCAAAGAAGGGCGTATATCAGATAAAAGACACATTTGTTAATTTCTGGTTTAAGTTTGTCTATCCGAATATGTCTAATCTGTATCTGCTTTCACCGGAAGAGTTTTATGATACATATATAGAAAAAGAGCTTGATGCGTATCTTGAGAGATATTTCAGAGAGGTCTGCACAGAGTATCTGCTTATATTAAATCAGATGGGACAGCTTCCGTTTACCATAAAGCGTGTGGGTACATGGATTGGAAAGACAGGCCGCATAGACATCGTGGCTCAGAGTGAGGATAGAAGGAGTATCATCGGCTTCTGCAACTGGGACAAGCCAATGATGACCATGGATATGTGCGAGAATATGGCTATGGCTATGGAGCAGGCAAGGCTTACATCTGATGACTATTATCTGTTTTCGGCAACGGATTTTGAGCCTGCACTGCAAAGCTATGTGGTCAGAGATCCTAGATTCAAGCTCATCAACATGAATGAATTATAGAGGAGCTTATGGGAAAATCACTGATATATGTGTAGCTCAACATAAATTGCATTTTTATGAGTCATAGAATATGTTGAGTTGTTGTCGTTTTTTGCTTGTTTCATATTTTTTTGGATTCCTTTCTTAACATAATTTAATTTATACGTTGTACTTATGGAGGTTAATATGGCTAAATATGCATATCGAGTTCCGAATGGAACTGAAAATGACAGAGTAGATGCATCTGACCTGCCATTACATGGTAATGGAACATTTTATTGCACAACACCTGATTGTCGAGCCAGAATGTATGTGCGCTCTCCGCAAAAGCCAAGTGCGTGTTTTGTGAGTTATAATATATCAGAACACACAGGAGGAATTCTTTGTCATATTAAGGATTTGTTTAAACCAGATGATTACTGTGAAAATCTCTTTTCTTTGGACAACTTTTTTACAAACTTATTAACTAAGCAAAATCGAGATTCTTCTCCACATCATGGAAGCGGCGGAAAAGGTAGTAATAGCAAAATTGCCATAAATACTTTAAAAATGCTTTATCTGATGTGTGTTCAGTATCGTGAAGGTGGCAGTTATAACAAATATCCAATAGATGATATTCTCGTTGACAAGTATAATTTTGATAAATACCGAGAAAATGGTATTATCGGTAATCGAATCGTTGCATGCACTTTTTGGAAATATGAACCTGATACAAATTGTATTTTTATGAACTGCCCCGATGAAAGATTATATTTGCCGAGGGAAGAACATAAAATTCTTAAAATACATGTAACGGATGATAAAATGTTCGAAAAGTGTGCGAACAAACTAAAAGATAAAACGCATTTGCATATATCAGTAATAGGTGCAAATTGGATACCGTCAAATGATGATAATTGTCTGGCTGAGTGTGAAGTTGTATCTGTGGGAAAACAAATATGCAAAGGGGACTAATACGGTTTTTGCATAATTAAAAAATTATCCCTTTTTAAAATTTTTGCAATTTCAAGTGCTTGTTCCTCGGAGTAGCCATATCCTTCGAATTCTTCCATTAACGCCTCTGTATCTATCTCACGGCTTTCATATCCTAATATATAATGTAGGATACGGAGTTGAGCAGTGGTTAGAGAATTTAATTTATTTTTTACAAGCATAGGTATCCATTCGAGCAGTTCTTTTCGTTCTGTTTTCTCGTTTACTAAGTCAATTGATTTATTTTTCATCACTTATTCCTTTCTGCGGGTGATACTCCATCACCCGCGAAAACTGTTTTAGATTAAAGTTCGAAGCCACTCCATCAATCCCTCATCATCATTCCATTGCGGCATCGCCGGAGTGTCCTTAATAGGATTTGCTTTTTCGAGAGCTTCTCGTTTGAGTGTTGTATCTGCTCTCGCATATATTTCTGTTGTAGTGACACTACTGTGTCCAAGCAAATCACGAATATAGACTAAATTCACATTTGCTTGTAATAGATGCATTGCTTTTGAATGTCTGATGCAGTGAGGCGAAAGTCTTTCGGGAATAAGTTCAGGATGAACTTTCCTCGCTTTATCTGCGTATTTTGTTAAAATATAGCTGATTCCAAAACGTGAAAGATGTTGACCGTTTCTATTTTGAAATAGGTATGCATCATTTCCGCCTGCATCAATTTTAAAATCTTTAATATATTGCTTTAATATATCCTCAGTTCTGGAAAGAAGTGGAACAACGCGTGTTTTATCTCCTTTTCCGGTTATTCTTATTGTTGCAGGTGCGCTAAAACGAATATGAACTATCTTAATATCTGCGATTTCTTGAACTCTGGCACCTGTGTCGTACATAAGACTGAGAATAGCCAGATCCCGGCGACCGTATTTGGTTTTTATATCTGGTTGTTCAAGAAGTAATTTTATGCCGTCAATAGTAAGATATTTTAACCCAGGTTCTGATTGCTTCATTGGCCGTATGGCTAAATTTTCCTGACATTGCAGGGCACGGTCTGGTAGTGCGAATTGCAGATACCTGAAAAATGATTTTAATGCGCCTAATCGTTGATTGCAGGTACTTGCACCACAATTTCTTTCTTTTTTGAGCCATAGCATAAAATCTTCAATGCCTTGAACATCAAGCATATCTAATGTTAGCAAATTAGGTTTTATATGTTTTTCCGTATCGTAAAACAAAAGCAGTAACCGAAATGTGTCACGATACGTAGCTATTGAATTAGGACTTAGATTTCGTTGTATCGGCAAGTATTCTGTGAAAAATTTAGTCATGTGATATGCAAAATCAGGTATTTTATTCTTCATACACCACACCTCCGACTTCTGGAAATACATGCCCGGTTAGCTCGTCCATTTGTTCTAGCACATCTGGAAAAGCTTCAGCGGTTAATTTTAAATAATACTGTGTCGAAGCAATGCCTGTATGTCCAACGTATTTAGACAAAATAGGAAGCATCGCAGTAAGATCAACACCTTCTTTAGCCCATTGGTTTAATCTATGACATATAAATGTGTGACGTAGATCATGCACCCGTGGTCCCAGTTCTTTGCCAAGATATGGGATTCCTGCTAGCCATAGTTGTTCGCGAAAATGTCGTTCTATATTACTTACACAATATCCGGTTCCGTCTTTTTTGAAGAAGAATGGAAAGTCTTCTTCATGATCACTGTGAAAAGATTCTGTATATGTTCTGCATCGAGCTGCTAGTGTTGCTGCCATTGGAACGAGTCGTTCATTTCCGTTTTTGGAATCATGGATATGAATAATCCAACGTTCGATATCAACATCGCCAACTGTAAGATTAAGAAGCTCCGATATGCGGAAACCGCATCCATAAAGCATCCGGTATAAAAGCGGAAACGAGAGATGGCGGTATGGAGAATTTGGAGTATATTCCATTTGATCTAAAGAAATAAATAGTTTCTTAATCTCTGCTTTGGTGAATACATATGCCGTATGTTGTGAAAAATGATATTTTTGCGGTGGGGCTATATAGCCAGAGTAGCCTTGGCTGTTTAAAAATATAGCAAAGTGTTGAAGATACATAATCCTCGCTGATCTTGTAGTATCATTTTCGTTCAGCCGTTTTTGTGCCCAAGCCAGAACAATTTCTTTCGACAATTCGTAATTTTTCACTTCATATCGTTTGCTGAATGTATCAAATACATGTAATGCGTTATATCCACCCACATAATCATATCCTAGTGCCTGCTTTTGTTTTACAAACAAATCCAACATGGGAGCAAATGGTCCATCAAAAGATCCAACTGTTCTTTTCTTCATAAGTCCACCTCCAATCCACACAGGGCAAGTTGCTTTATACTGATTCTCAAGTAAACTTCTGTGCTTGAGATATCTGCATGTCCAAGTGTTTGCGATATAACAGGGAGAGAAACATCATTTTCAAGCATTCTGGTAGCCAAACCGTGTCGAAAAGCATGCATTCCAGTACGTTTGTTAGCGGGAGTATTGATGCCCGCTGTTCGCATTTGTCGTGGAATAACATTACCAAGAGAATGCAATTCTCCATAAGGATACATATGAGACACAAAAATGTTTTTAACATTAGTTTCTGGACGCCCATTTTTTAAGTAATCTATGATAGCCCAGCCTACGTCATCTGGTAGTGGCAAAGAAAGTACGTGTCTGGTTTTTTGCTGACAAAACGAAATGATTTTATTATCCCAGTTAATATTGGAAAATGTCAAAGCTCGGATGTCGCTACTTCTAATCCCTAGTCTCGCTGCAATCAGGAAAATAGCATAATTTCGTTTGCCAATAGGGTTTGAACGGTCTACAGAATTGAGTATTTTTTCAATCTCCGTATCTGTAAATGTGCTTGGTATTTTCTGTTGGCGGATATTTTTTACATGTGGAACGAAATCTGAAAGTGGAGTTTCAATAAAGCAATTTTCGTATCCAAAAGTTAACATCCTGCGAATTTCGCGTAGTGATTCAGAGACATAAGTTGTAGAATATCTTGCAAGTGATAAAATATAAGTGTTTATAATAGAGCCTGTTACAGACTTAAAATCTCGAATCCCAATATCATAAAGATAATCATGAAATCGCATAAGCCTTCCACGTAGATTTTTCATTGTACCTTCGGAAAAATGTCTATGTTCTTCAGCTTTTAAGAATTCTGAAAAAATTTCATGTAACTCTTCCGAAAAATCTGTCTTTGGTGTACAATATTGACGGAAGATAACGTGAAACTGTGTAAAATCAGAAAGCATGTTTATTGCTCGTGTAATGCGATACATAGAATCGCGCTTTTCTAAGGCTTCGGCACATACATCCTGAAGGAATTGTTGACGAAAATCTTCTGTGAATTCTCGATTGGGCTGAATTGAAGCGTAAGACAGTATTGATTGCCATGTTTTATCATAGGTTTGTACTTGACAATCACTATACCCCTTTTGGTGCATCACCTCCTTTAATTCGGAAACATAGGTTTGTAACTCTGATGTAAAAACCTTATTTATTCCTTCCATTATCTTTCTCCTTTCTTGATATAGATGGTTAATTACACTAATCATGTTATCAAAAAGGAAAGAAAATGTTGAGTAATTTGTCGTTGCAAAACTAATAAAGAAAGGAAAGAGTCATCTGACTTAACATAATATATGACTCATAAAAAACTGATAATAACAGAGAAGCCATCCGTGGCACAGGAATTTGCGAAGGTGCTGCGGGTAAGCGGACGCAATGACGGTTATATAGAAAATGGAGAATATGTGATTTCATGGTGCGTGGGACATCTAGTCGGGCTGGTCTACCCTGAGTCCTACGACATGAAATACAAGAAATGGCGTCTTGAGGATCTGCCGTTTCTGCCAAAGGAATACAAATATGATGTGATAGACAGCGTGCGCAAGCAGTACAATATTGTGCACGCTCTTTTGCAGAGAGAGGACATTGACAGAGTTTACTGGGCAGGTGATGCCGGAAAAGAAGGACAGACCATCGAGGAGAATATCAGAAACTTTGGTGGTGTCAGGGAAGGCATGGAGGAGCTTCGAGTCTGGATAGATTCGCAGACCGAGGAAGAAATCCTAAGAGGCATAAAAGAGGCAAAGCCGATGAGTGCGTATGCAAACCTCGGAAAGAGCGGCATCATGCGTACCATCGAGGACTATGCGATGGGCATCAACTTTTCGCGTGTCATGTCGGTCAAATACGGCAATCTGCTAAACGATGCAGCGGGTACACGCTCGTACACGGCAATCGCGGTCGGACGAGTGATGACCTGTGTGCTTGGAATGGTAGTAATCCGTGAGCGCGAAATCAGAAACTTTAAGGAGACTCCGTTTTACAGGGTAATCGGCAGGTTTACGGATGCCGGTGTAGAGGCAGAGTGGAAGGCTGTAGAAGGCTCAAGGTACTTTGAATCACCGCTTTTATACAAGGAAAACGGCTTCAAAGAGGAAAAAGATGCACTCGCTTTAATTGAAGAATTAAACGGCAAACAGGCAAAAGTTAAATCTATAGTTAAGAATATTGCTAAAAAAAGAGCACCGCTTCTTTTCAACCTGGCGGAGCTGCAGGCAGAGTGCTCAAAGAAGTTTAAAATCAGCCCTGATGAGACATTACAGGTGGCTCAGGATCTGTATGAAAAAAAGCTCACCACCTATCCTAGAACAGATGCCAGGGTGCTCTCAAGCGCTGTGGCAAAGGAGATTGGAAAAAATATAAGCAGGCTTAAAGGTTTTGAATCGACAGCAGACTTTGTGGAGCATATTATGCAAAAGAGGCTATATGCCAACATAGCTGATACGCAGTACACGGATGACAGCAAGGTAACAGATCACTATGCTATCATTCCGACAGGTCAGCTTACAGAGCTTTCGGGGCTTACATCGCTTCAAAGAGCAGTATTTGAACTGATTGTCAGGCGTTTCCTTAGTATTTTTTATCCACCGGCAGAGTATGAGAATGTGAAGCTTGTCGTAGATGTGGATAAGGAAAGTTTTTTTGCATCATCAAAGGTACTAAAGAGCGAGGGCTATTTACAGGTGGCGAATCCGCCGAAAAAGAAGTCGTTTGAGGAATCAAACGCACGAATACTTGGTAAAAACAGTGAAACTGCAGATAGTACAGATGAAAACAGCACAGCAAACGGCAGCAATGATGAGATAGTCGTAAATCCCAAGGTGATGCTTGAGCTTGCCGATAAGCTAAAGGCGGGGGATGAGATAGCATGCCAAGGCTATAATATCAAGTTTGGTAAGACATCTCCGCCAAAGCGCTATACATCAGGCTCCATGGTGCTTGCCATGGAAAATGCAGGACAGCTTATCGAGGACGAGGAGCTTCGTGAGCAGATAAAGGGCTCAGGAATAGGCACCTCAGCAACGAGAGCGGAGATAATCCAGAAGCTTGTCCGTATAGGATATCTGAATCTGAACAAAAAGACGCAGATACTCACACCAGAAAGCCTTGGCGAGATGGTATTTGAGGTCGTATACATGACAGTTCCGGCACTTCTTAATCCAAAGATGACAGCCAACTGGGAAAAGGGACTGGACGGAATTACAAGGGGCACGGTGGATTTCTGGGAATACAGAGGAAAGCTTGAGAGCTTTATCCGCAAAGAGACAGAAAAGATGATTGAGCAGAATCTGCGCCCTGAGATTGCAGAGCGCATCAGCAGCTTTGCAGGCAAAAATGCCAGAGGTGCGGCGGCCAGACGAAAGATAGGTGTCAAGTGCCCTGTCTGCGGCGGTGAGATAGTGACCACACCGTTTGGCTATGGCTGCGCCAATTACAAAAATGATAAATCAGGATGTAATTTTAATATCGGACAGGTGGCAGGACTTGATATTCCGGAGGAACAGGTCAAAAAGCTGATTGAAGAAGGAATCACCGACACAATCCGTGGTTTTAAGTCGAAGAGCGGCAAACGCTTTGATGCATGCTTAAAGCTCAACAAGGATGAACAGACGAACAAGGTATCAGCCACCTTTGATTTTGAAAATGTAAAGCCGCAAAAGGTCGAGGGCATTGTATGCCCGGACTGTGGAGGCGATATATATGTGTCGCCATACGGCTACCGATGTGCAAACTATAACAGACAGACAGAGGATGGCTGCCATTTCTTCGTTGGAAGGATAGCAGACAAGCAGCTGTCACAGGTACAGTTTTTAGAGCTCATGGCAAACGGCAGAACAGAGACGATAAAGGGCTTTAAATCAAAATCGGGAAAGCGCTTCAACGCATGTCTTATGTTAAAGAAGGAGCCTGTCACAGAGGGCAGTGAGAAAATGCATACAGTCGTGGCTTTTGACTTTGACAATGTGGAGGATGAAATCATAAAGGATGTTGTCTGTCCGCTTTGTGGTGGTCAGATAAAAAAGACATCGTTTGGCTATGGATGTGTGAACTACAAGGGTGATGAGCCGGGAAGCTGCCGCTTTTCGGTGGGACAGATTGCGGGAAAGACAATCACAGCCGCAAACCTAAAGCAGCTTCTTAATGATAAAAAGACCGAGACCATACGAGGATTTAAATCCAAAAGCGGGAAACGCTTCGATGCGTGCTTGGTGCTTAAGGAGGATGAAAACAAGAAGCTCTCTGTCCAGTTTGATTTTGACCATGTAGAGCCAAAGACAGTGAAGGATGTAGTATGTCCGAAGTGCGGAGGCAAAATCCAGGTGGCGCCGTTTGGCTTTGTATGCGAGAACAACAGACGTGATGATCCTGAGAGCTGCCGCTTTATGGTGGGCAAGGTCGCAAGCGTCAAGATAAAGGAATCAGTCCTTAAGGAGCTTCTGACAAAGAAAAAGACAGAAGTTATATCAGGATTTGTCTCAAAGACAGGCATGAAGTTTGACGCACCGCTAAAGCTCACCGAAGACGGAGATATAGCCTTTGATTTCCCCGAAAAACCAAAGCCAATCGAGACCAATGTACTCTGTCCAAAGTGTGGCAGACCTCTCAAAAAGACACAGTGGAAATATGAGTGTGAGTGCGGCTTCAATGTTTGGCATACTGTGGCAAAGGTGGAGCTTTCAGAGGAAATTCTCACGGAGCTGTTTACCACAGGAAAGACCAAAAAGAAGGTCACAGGCTTCACCTCCAAGGCGGGAAATGTATTTGATACATGTCTTAAGTTTGAAAATGACCAGATATCATTTGATTTCGATAACCCAGGTGAGGAAGAAGTGCAGAGCGCGGCTGAATTACATAACAATGCTGATACACAGAGCAATACTGATGCACATAACAATGCTGAAGTACAGAGCACGGCAGATGATGCGCCGGATGAGACAACCCTGAATAATACAACCATGGATGAGATGGGAATCCCAGAGGAATTTCTGGCAGGATTTGATATGGCAGCTGATAGTGCACAGGCAGATGATGTGTCGGAGGCGGCACTTGCGGCCGCGCATGAGCTGTTCGGTGAGTAGCTCTGCCTATAATTAATTATTAAATCTATAATTAATATGAATTTTTATATTTATGTTTAATGCTTATATTTAAGATTAAAATGACAGTTAAAAAAATAGTCAATAATTTTCACATAATAAATAAAAGAAAGGACATAGAAAATGGAAAACGCTAAAATAACAAATCTCTATAATCTGGATGAAACAATCGCAAAGGAGTATTTATCGCAGTTCACTTATCCATGGGAGGCACTTGCCGGAATAAGTGATTTCATCAAGGAGCTCGGACCAACACTCGACCCTGAAATCTATGAGAAAAGAGGAGAGGATATCTGGGTAGCAAAGAGCGCAACAGTATTTGACAGCGCATATCTGCACGGTCCGCTAATCATCTGCGAGGACGCAGAAATCAGACAGTGTGCTTTTATCCGTGGCAGCGCAATCGTAGGAAAGGGCTCAGTAGTAGGTAACTCCACAGAGCTCAAAAATGTCATCATCTTCAACTCAGTACAGGTGCCTCATTACAACTATGTAGGTGATTCAATTCTTGGCTACAAATCACATATGGGCGCAGGCTCTATTACATCAAATGTAAAGAGCGACAAGACTCTTGTAGTCGTAAAGGATGTTTATGATACAAAAGAGGAGATTGAAACCGGCCGCAAGAAATTCGGCGCTATGCTCGGTGACCATGTGGAGGTAGGCTGCAACTCAGTGCTCAACCCGGGAACAGTAATAGGAAGAAATTCAAACATTTATCCGCTTTCAAGAGTACGCGGAGTCATCCCTGCAAACCACATTTTTAAGGACAAGGACAACGTAGTTCTTAAAAAATAGTAATGTTTTTTGAAAAAATATTGTATTTTTGTTGTTTTTTGTCGATGATACTCTAGACTTATGACAAAAAATATGAGAGAATAAATCGGGTATGTTAAAACCATAACGAAAGGAGTCTTAAGATGATTTACACTAAGGAAGTTGAAAACATGTGTCCTGTAGCTAAGGGCGCAAAACATGAGCCAGCTCCTATCCCAGAAGAAGGAAAATGGGTTCATTCTAAGAAAATTGAGGACATTTCAGGATTTACACACGGTGTAGGCTGGTGTGCACCACAGCAGGGTGCCTGCAAGCTCTCACTCAATGTAAAGAATGGAGTAATTGAAGAGGCATTAGTTGAGACTATCGGATGCTCAGGAATGACACACTCTGCAGCTATGGCAGCAGAAATCTTACAGGGTAAGACAATTCTTGAGGCATTAAACACAGACTTAGTTTGTGATGCCATCAATACAGCTATGAGAGAGTTATTCTTACAGATCGTTTACGGTCGTACACAGTCTGCATTCTCTGATGATGGACTTGCTGTTGGAGCAGGACTTGAGGATTTAGGAAAGGGACTTCGCTCACAGGTTGGTACAATGTACGCAACAAAGGCAAAGGGAGTTCGTTACCTTGAGATGGCTGAGGGCTATGTAACAGGAATCGCTCTTGACAAGAACGATGAAGTAATTGGATACCAGTTCGTTTCTCTTGGAAAAATGACAGATTTTATCAAAAAGGGTGATGACGCTAACACAGCTTGGGAGAAAGCTTCAGGATCATACGGTCGTGTAACTCCAGAGCAGGGTGCTGTTAGGATCATCGATCCAAGACAGGAATAAGAGGAAAGGAGAACGACAATGGCATTATTTGAAGCATATGAAAGAAGAATAGACCAGATCAATGCTGTACTTAACAGCTATGGTATCAGCTCAATCGAAGAAGCTGAAAAGATTACAAAGGACGCTGGACTTGATGTTTACGATCAGGTAAAGAAAATCCAGCCAATCTGTTTCGAGAACGCTTGCTGGGCATACACAGTTGGTGCAGCAATCGCAATCAAAAAAGGATGTAGAAGAGCAGCAGACGCTGCAGCAGCAATCGGAGAGGGACTTCAGGCATTCTGTATCCCTGGATCAGTTGCTGATCACCGTAAGGTAGGTTTAGGACATGGTAACCTTGGAAAGATGCTCCTCGAGGAGGAGACAGAGTGCTTCTGTTTCTTAGCAGGTCACGAGTCATTCGCAGCCGCTGAGGGTGCTATCGGAATCGCTGAGAAGGCAAACAAGGTTCGTCAGAAACCACTGCGTGTTATCCTTAACGGACTTGGAAAAGACGCTGCACAGATCATCTCACGTATCAACGGATTCACATTTGTAGAGACACAGTATGACTACAAGGCAGCTAAGCTCAACATCGTTTCTGAGCATGCATACTCAGATGGACTCCGTGCAACAGTTAAGTGTTACGGTGCAGATGATGTTCAGGAAGGTGTTGCAATCATGCATCACGAGAACGTTGGTGTTTCTATCACAGGAAACTCTACAAACCCAACTCGTTTCCAGCATCCGGTAGCAGGTACATACAAGAAAGAGTGTATCGAGCAGGGCAAGAAGTACTTCTCAGTAGCATCAGGCGGTGGTACAGGACGTACACTTCACCCAGACAACATGGCAGCAGGACCAGCTTCATACGGTATGACAGATACAATGGGACGTATGCATTCAGATGCACAGTTCGCAGGATCTTCATCAGTTCCAGCTCACGTTGAGATGATGGGACTTATCGGAATGGGTAATAACCCAATGGTTGGTGCTACAGTAGCAGTAGCCGTTTCTGTTCAGCAGGCTGCTGATGCAGGCAAATTCTAAATAGAAAGCTTGATTTTATGGGCTTTTTGGAGAGTCTTTGGAGAAATCCGAAGGCTCTCTTATTTTTTATGTTTACCAAGTTTACGTGTTAATCCTAAGCCAAAGTCTACGAGAAGTCTACAGAATTTTTGTAGAACATAAAATTTTGGATTGACATATTTTCACATGACAGGTAATATAATATTAAAGACAGGCAACTTGAGTGTCTGCCAAGCGGTAAAGTAAGGTGTTGTGCCAGAGAGCAGTGCCTTATGAGCTTTATAAGGGTTTAACATTTACCACAATCTGGCTAGAGGTTAATCCTCGAAAGAAAATGTTAGAAGGGCTCTGCTTTTGCAGAGCCTTTCTTAATCTAAAGAAGTAGTGGAGAACTGTAATGAGAAATGTTATAGATTGTATAAATGCCTTTATTCCGCTATTATCGACAGAATATGAGCTTGTGTTGGGCAGAAAAGGTGTTGCAGTTACATTAAGAATCTTATTTGACAAAAAAGATTGTTTTCATCTTATGGGACTGCAATATCTTGTTGATAGACCTGAATTGAGTAGAGACAGAGGCAAAGTATTTGATGAAATAGCAGATGGAACAATTGCAATTTAGAAAATAGAATCATCTGATTTTTATAAAAAGATAGAGCAAAGAATACATTTTTTGCCATTACTTGAACAAATGATAGATAGTAATGATACAGTGTTTAAATACAATAAAAAGGCAAATATGTATTCAATGATTGAGGCTGATTACCTTATGGAAAATAATATTTTTTACATAAGTCATTTGGACTAACAATCCAGATGGCTATTTTTTACTCATTACCAATAATGCTAAAAAGGTATTATCAGAGGCACAGGAGTAATTTTATACCAAGTGTGAGCAGATAAAGTCGCAGGTATCTGAGGTGAAAGAGCAGAAACAGAGGATTTATTTTTAGCATTAATTTATTATGGAACAAGCTTATTATTTATTGTTATAGGAAATTACCTGCCAAAGATTAAGCAGAACAATACGATAGGAATCAGAATCGTATGGACATTGCAGGATGAAGAAAACTGGAATGCAGCTCATAGCTTTAGTGGAAGGATATGGGGGACATCAGGTATTTTATGTATGCTATGCACATTACATTTGATAAAATCTGTGAGTAAAGAAGCTTGCATAAAAGCTAAGTAAGTTATTAATAAAATTGTGTAATTTATTTCTCATGGAAATTCATCTCCTTTCTGTTTACGATGTCATTATAGAATACGAAAAGAATTATTACTTGCCAAAATAACAGAATATATAGTCAAAAGTTGCTTAATACAGTGACAGGTTAAAATATCCTGCAATACTGTCATTGGTCAGTTTATTTATACAATTTAATATTGGAATATTTTACAACTATGACACAAGTATGCAACATAATAAACGAATGCTTTTGATAGAGTAATGATACACAATATCAGTTACAAAGAAGCAGGAGGGTAGAAAGTGGACATGACACAAAACAAATGTTGCAGACATGGGGCAAGTTTACGTCGAAGGAGACGCAGGCGCAGAAAAATACTGCGTTCTATCATATTTTCCTGTAGCATCATAGCTGTGGCTGTATTTGTGGCTGTTGGAAGCCGTATGATAACATCCGGCGATGGCAGGAAAAATAGATATGATGTTGAAGCCGGAAATAATACATATGATAATGCTGTTATAGAAAATAGCAAAATCTCTGAAAAGAATAAGATACAAAATAATCAGTCGATGCTTGATGATATAATGAACAGTACCCAATATCCAAAACAGCTAAAGGACCTTGCTTTGAAGAATGAAGAGGCACTCGAGTTTGTGTATGATTATCCGGCGGAACATGTGAAGGAACACACAATTGATTTGACAGAAGAAGTGTCTATGGATAGTGTTCCGTTATTTGTGCAGTGGGATAAACGCTGGGGCTACGAAAAATATAGCGGCAATTTCTTTGCAGCAAGCGGATGCGGTCCCACTACACTTTCGATGGTAGTGGTTTATCTGACGCACGATAGGGAGGCATCACCTATTGCAGTAGCAAAGTATTCAAAGGAAGCCGGTTACAGTGTAGATGGATCGGGAAGTTCATGGACGCTTATAAGTGAAGGCTGCAGGCACTACGGCGTAAAAGCAAAGGCAGTGGCGCTGGATGAGAGCAGAATGAAAGCAGAGCTTGATGAAGGACATCCTATTGTGGTAAATGTAGGACCGGGAGATTTTACCGATACAGGGCATTTTATGGTTATAACAGGCTACGATGATGAAGGATTTTCAATAAATGATCCAAACAGCATTGAAAAAAGTGGCAAAAGGTGGTTATTCAAAAATATATCATCTCAGATTAGAGCTGTCTGGAGTATGTATGTGTGAGAATATATTTGTATAAGTGCCGGTAAAACATCCTATTATTGAGTTAAATAACAGGGTGTTTTTTACAACTATGACACATCTTTATGCTATAATAATTTTATCATAATCATAGAAGAGGAGCAGCTTATGACCAGTATTCTCATAGTGGAAGATGACAACGACATAAATAATTTAATATGCAACACCCTGAAGGCAGAGGGATATCAATGCGAAAGAGCGTTTGATGGCAAGGAAGGGGCGGACAAAATTGAACAGAACAGATATGATCTGCTGCTGCTTGATATTATGCTTCCTGAGATAAATGGTTATGAATTGCTTGACTATGTCAGGAGAATTGGGGATACTCCGGTCATAATAATATCTGCCATGGGACAGGTGGATGAAAGGATACGCGGGCTTCGTATGGGCGCGGATGATTACATATGCAAACCATTTCAGATAGGGGAGCTGCTTGCGAGAGTGGAAACCGTATTAAGACGCACTCAGCGCATGGCAGAGCGTCTGGAAATAGAGGATGTAGCTATAGATCCTAAATCACGTACGGTGACAAAGGCAGGTGAGCAGGTAGAGCTCACAGTAAAGGAATTTGATCTGCTGTATGAGCTTATGAAGAATAAGAATGTTGCACTCAGCAGGCGCAGGCTTTATGAGCTTGTATGGCAGGAGGAGTATACCGGGGAGACAAGGACACTGGACTCACATGTACAAAGACTAAGAAAAAAGCTTGACTGGAATGAAAAGATTGTCACAGTTTTCAGGATTGGCTATCGTCTGGAGGTTCGCGGATGAAATTTTTCTATAAAATGTTTCTTGGAATGACAGTGATACTGGCTGTTGCCCTTGGAATGATAGAATATGTGACTCTATCATATTCGCTGGAGCATGCAGTGAAAAGGGAGCAGGACAGTGCACTTTCACAGCATCAGATGATAAAATACTCGATTGAAACTGTCATACTTAATATGAAGAGTGAAGATGTGGATAAGGAGCTTACAGATATGATGTCGCAGTCGGCAAAATCCATTGTTGGAGATGAAGGAGGAATGTATCTTGCTGATGATGATGGAAAAAGGATATATGCCAATTCATGTAATTATGAGCAAAAGGATATAAAGGTAAAGGATGGTACGCTTACATACAGTATAGTGTCAAAAGAAAATACTAAGGATACCGGTGAAAAGCAAAGCAGCAGATATATCCATGTCAAAAGCAGCTTTAAACTGAATGATAACAGGTATATTCTGATAACGGAAAGTGATATTACACCGGTTTTCGATGAGTCAAAGGAGCTTAGGTATAGATGCAGCGTGTACTACATTGTTATACTTGCTGTTGGTATGATGGTCATATTGATACTTTCTTGGATGATTACAAAGCCTCTTGCCGGATTAACAGCCACCACCAAAAAATTTGCAGATGGTGATTACACGGCAAGAAGTGATGTGAAGACAAAGGATGAAATAGGTGAGCTTGCGAGGGCTTTCAACGAGCTTGCGAAAAACCTTGAAAGCAAAGTTTATGAACTTCAGATGGCGGCAAAGAAGCAGGAGGATTTTACTGCAAACTTCGCACATGAGCTCAAAACCCCAATGACATCAATTATAGGATATGCCGATACACTGTATCAGAAAAAAATGTCCGAGGATGAGGTGCACAGTGCTGCCGGAGTCATACTGAATGAGGGCATGAGGCTTGAAGCATTATCATTTAAGCTGCTGGAGCTTATCACTCTTGATAAAAATGATTTCAGGCTTGAAGAGACAAGAATATCTGAGATTATAGCAGATTGTGTGGAAACCGCACATGAAGCGGCAAGAAAGCATAATACAGAGATTGTGTACAGTGCGGATGAGGCATGGGTGTGGCTGGAATATGATCTGTTTAAGACCATGCTTCTTAATCTGATAGACAATGCAGTGAAATCAGGAGGCAGCAAGGTAGATGTATCAGGCAGACTTATTTCGCACAGTATTTATCGTATTGCAGTTTCGGACAATGGAAGAGGAATACCGCCTGAGGATATAGAGCGCATTACAGAGGCTTTTTATATGGTTGACAAGTCACGATCAAGAAGTGAGCATGGAGCAGGGCTTGGGCTTGCACTTGTATCAAGGATTGCTAAGCTGCATGATACAAAAATCCATTATGAGAGTGAGTCAGGTAAAGGAACCAAGGTGTATTTTGACATGAAAGCGGAGGCATTGGATGAGAAGTAAGCATTTATCAGTGCGCAAATGTATTGATAAAAAACCGGATAAAATCAAGGGAATAGTGTGTATATGCATTATTCTGGCAGTTGTATGTGCGGGAAATATGATACCGAATTATCTGATTTCACTTAAAGCAGCAAAAATTGCCAAAACGAGTACTACGATAAGCAACGCAGATATAAGCCCCTACAGCCACTCTATTTCAGCTGAAGAGAGGCTTACAAAGATGATGTCTCTGATGCAGGACAATGTAAATGAGCTGTGGAATGGGAAATATAGTGAGAAAAGGGAACCGTTGGATACTGAGATTCCGGTGGGACAGGCTTATACGGCTATTCAGACTTTTCTGAAGGGTGCCTGTGAGCTGCAGAAGCAGTCAGGTATTATGCAGATGCTCGGTGAAGACGATATAGTTATGCTCCAAAGCCTTGAAAGTAACTATTCAAAGGATACAGACAGCGAAACAGAACAGACATATGAAGCAGCTCCTTGGCAATATGGTGCAGCAGTTGCTTTGGATGATAGCTTTGACAACACAATATCGGATTATTTTGTAACATCGGATATAAGTAAGGAATTGTCGGCGTGGATATTTATAATATCATTTGAAGATACGAGAATGCTGGCTGCTGTTGATGCGGTGCTTGGAGTACCGTTTTATATTACATATTATTGTGCAGATGTGGATAGTCCTAAGGCACAGGCTGCAGTGATGAGAGATTTATATGCAAAGACATATGGCAGTGATTATTCTATGGGTGATCCAAAAGAGTCTGAATCAAAAATAGATTCTTCCTTTGAGACAAATATAATAGAGAATTTTTATTATGGGAATAATTATACGCAAGGGGATGATGAATATACCGGTTTTGAACCTTATGTATACTCTTGTTCATCGGACAAGCTGCAGATGGAATATCAGGTTATTACAAGAATCCAAAGATTTGAAAAAAAGGGAAAGCAAGTGACATCATATAATTCGCGTGTTAATATATGTCTATACTAACCGGACTAAAAAGCTCTCTGTGCAATGCACGGGAGCTTTTTATATGTAGACCTCTATTAATTTGTGCTGTCTGCATCAATTACAGACTGAAAGAAGCAGGAGAAAATTTTGACCCTCATTTCATAATAATTATAACAGTATCATTTAGTGCATGATTTGTACAATTTATTACATTGCTCTTTGCAAGGGTTTTGTTATATCTTAGATATAACAAAGCAGTTATTGTTCTCGGTTTTATATATTAATAATTGGAAAGTGAGGAAAAATATGAACGCTGATATGAAATGGCTTGATAATCCGGAAGTGTTTAAGGTAAATCAATTGGAACCACATAGTGATCATTGCTATTATCTGGATTATTCAGACATGAAAAAAGAAAAAAATCCGTTATTACAGTCATTAAATGGTCAATGGGAGTTTGCTTACAGCAAAAATGTGATGGAAAGACCTGTTGATTTTTATAAGGAAACATTTGATGCATCCGGATTCGATAAAATTATGGTTCCCGGACATATTGAACTGGCTGGATATGATAAAATACGTTACATCAACACTATGTATCCGTGGGAAGGAAAAGAGTACCACAGAGGAGCATATAGTATGGAGGCAACCGGAGCAGAAGAAGGAATGTTCTCAGAAGCACAGTACAATCCGGTAGGCTCTTATATCAAATACTTTGATTTGGATAAGAACATGTGTGGAAAAAGAATACATATCTGCTTCGAAGGTGTAGAAGAAGCTATGTATCTGTGGCTTAATGGTCAGTTTATAGGTTATGCAGAGGACAGCTTCACACCTTCTGAGTTTGATCTGACACCATATATTAAGGAAAAGGGAAATGTTCTGGCAGTGCAGGTACATAAGATGAGCACGGCGGCATTTTTAGAGGATCAGGACTTTTTCAGATTTTTTGGAATTTTCAGAAATGTTACTTTGAAGGCAATTCCGGATGTTCATCTGGAGGATGTATGGTTCAAACCTGTGTTAAATCAAGATAATGAAAGCGGAAGCGTATCTGTCAGCATGAAGGTATCTGCTACTGACAGTCAGAATGTAACTGCTGGCTTTATTTTAAAAGACAGAGAAGAAAATATATTAGTTGAGAAGTCATTACAGTTAAATAAAGAAAACAACCATTTGGAAGGCACGATTTGTGTTGACTTGGAAAGTGTCAGGCTGTGGGATAATCATAATCCATATTTATACCATGCTTATGTTGAGCTTAAAGCAGAGGATGGTTCACTGGCCGAGGTAATTCCTTATGATATCGGTTTCAGAAGAATAGAGATTATAGATAAAGTAGTCTATTTGAATGGAAAACGTCTTGTTATCACGGGAGTAAACCGTCATGAGTGGAATGCAAGAACAGGAAGATGCATTGGTATAGAAGACATGAAGGCAGATATATCATGTATGTTAAGAAACAATATTAATTCTGTGCGTACCTGTCACTATCCTGACCAGATACCATGGTACTATATGTGCGACGATGCAGGTATTTATGTGATGGCAGAAACAAATCTTGAGAGCCATGGCTCATTCCAAAAACTAGGGGCAATCGAACCGTCATGCAATGTACCGGGATCTATTCCACAGTGGAGAGATGCAGTGCTTGAGCGTGCAAAAAACAATTTCGAAACTTTTAAAAACCATACATCCATCCTTTTCTGGTCATTAGGAAATGAATCCTATGCAGGAGACGACATTGAGGCAATGAACGTTTATTTTGCCGAAAAGAAGGATGGAAGATTAGTTCATTATGAAAGCGCTTATTATAATAGGGCATATGAGGATACTATTTCTGATTTTGAGACCAGAATGTATGCAAAACCGGAAGATGTAGAGGAATACTTGAATAACAGTCCGAAAAAACCGTATATTTTATGCGAATTCATGCATGATATGGGAAATTCAATGGGTGGACTTGGCTCTTATATGAAGCTGATTGACAAATACGATATGTATCATGGCGGATTTATATGGGATTTTATTGACCAGGCAATTATGGTAAAAGATCCCGTTACAGGAAAAGATGTTTTACGCTATGGCGGAGATTTTGATGATAAACCGGCAGACTATGAATTTTCAGCAAATGGAATTGTATTTGCTGACAGGAAAGAAAAACCGGCAATGCAGGAAGTGAGGTATTACTATGGCTTATACAGATAAATTAAGAGTGGTCTATGGTGACTATACATTAGGTGTACATGGTGAAGGCTTTGATTATATTTTCTCTTATGCACAGGGTGGACTGGAATCTATCGTTAAAAATGGATATGAGTGGCTGTATCGTTGCCCAAAGCCTACTTTCTGGAGAGCGTTGACAGATAATGACAGGGGAAGCAAGTTCCATATTAAAAGCGGAAGCTGGCTTTCGGCAGATATGTTTATTGACTGTAAGGGAATACAGGTGATCATGGATGGCAAGGAGCAAAAACCATATGCACCTGATAATAACAGCTATGGCGGTGATGTTTATGCTGATGAAATTATTGTAAAATATACATACGAGACCATAACAACTCCGGCGACAACTGTTCTTGTGAGCTATAGCGTTGATGCGTCCGGAAAGATTCGCGTGGATGTACATTATAATGGAGTACAGGGGCTCCCTGAATTTCCTGTATTTGGAATGAGATTTATTATGCCAACATTGGCTGACAAATATTTATATAAGGGACTCTCCGGGGAAACATATCCTGACAGAAAAGCAGGTGCACAAGAAGGCGTCTATGAGATCAGTGATCTGAGTCTTACACAATATCTTGTTCCGCAGGAATGTGGTATGAGAATGGATACAGAGTGGCTTGAAATTACAAGACATACGGCTCTTGATAACAGCAGGACAGATAGCTCATCACAGACACTGCGCATTGAAAAGAATGATGAAAAATTTGCATTTTCTTGTCTGCCTTATACCGCATCTGAGATTGAAAACGCTCTTCACCATGAAGAACTGCCACCGGCAAGAAGAACTGTTTTATGCATATATGGCGCAGTAAGAGGTGTTGGAGGTATCGACAGCTGGGGAACAGATGTGGAAGAGGATTATCGTATCAGTGCGGAGACTGATAAGGATTATTCTTTTACAATCTGTTAGTCATTCATTAAAAAGATAAGTATCCGGATAAAGCAGGAGCATTTGCTCCTGCTTTTGTCTTTTTATTATGTATTTCTGGCTCTGTATTCAGAAGGAGAACATCCTTTTTGTTTATGGAACAATCGACTGAAGTATAGTGGATTATTGTATCCGACAATGCCTGCAATTTCGTTTATAGAGTAGGATGTCGTTTCGAGCAACACCTGAGCATTTGTCATCCTGAGTGATGTGATAAATTGTATTGGTGTACTACCTGTGTATTTTTTAAAGCTTCGAATAAACCAGCTTATGCTCATACCAATTGATGAAGCATATTCCTCCACGTTAATAGCGCGGTTGTAGTTTGTATTGAAATATGTAATGGCTGTATCCATCTGGCTGTCAAGGAATTCATTTCTGATTACATGCTCAGTTGTTATTTTACGGTTAAATATAATCAAAAGGTGTCGTAGCAAAAGCATGAGCATTTCCTCATAATTGTCCTGACATCTTTGAAGCTCTGTAATAATCCTTTTGAAAACCTGTTCATATTCAAGAGATGTTCCAACATTAAAGACTCTTTTATTGTCTGTAAATCCGTATTTTCTTAAAGTGTTTTTTACGTCGCTTCCGGTAAAGTGAAGCCAATATATCTGAGTCTTATCCTTACCATAAAATTCATATTTTTGAAGCTCTTTTGGGCGAAATAACACTATATGTCCTGCTGGAATGATTGTCTCATTTTCAGGATTGTCAAAGTGGAAATGAACAAGACCGGATGATATGTATATAATCTGGTAATCCAGTCTTCCTCTGGGCCTGTATGTAGGCATCTTAGGATGCTGTGACAGGCGATAGGTTCCGCAGCTTCCTACAATCAGAGGGCGGCTTTTATCTTTAAAATCTTTATGTGAATGATTCAAATATCCCGTGTTAATATACATTATACACCTCCGCTTGTATTGTAGCATTTTATGCATGTTTTGTCTATTTATATTTATGGACAAAATGTTTAGAGCATGATATTGTGTATTGATTACGTTTCAAATGGAATTGAGTCAAATAGCTGTGAAACTGTAGTGTTTGAAAAGTATCATTTTGTGCATATTACAGCCTATTATGTTTATAGACAAAAATTGCACAAGTATTTAAAATTGGTATAGCTGTTAGAGAAAAAATAAGTTGAAAATTGGAGGTTTCTTATGGAAGAAAAGACGTACTTAAAGTGGTACAACAAAATTGGTTATGGTTCCGGTGATATTGCAGGAAATGTAGTATATGCATTCCTGACATCCTTTGTTATGGTATATCTTACAGATACTATAGGACTTGCATCAGGAATCGTTGGAACATTAATCGCAGCATCTAAATTATTTGATGGTTTTACAGATGTTTTCTTTGGGTCACTTATTGATAAAACACATACAAAGCTTGGAAAAGCAAGGCCATGGATGATTTATGGCTATATAGGTTGTGCTTTGACACTTGTAGCAGTTTTTGCAATTCCTACAAGCTGGGGCAGGACTGCTCAGTATGCATGGTTCTTTATAGCATATACATTATTGAATGGTGTATTTTATACAGCAAATAATATTGCATATTCTGCACTTACTTCGCTGGTAACAAAGAACAGCAAAGAGCGTGTTCAGATGGGCTCTTACCGTTTTATTTTTGCCTTTTCAACTAGTCTGATAATTCAGTCTATAACAGTTGCATTTGTTGATGTATGCGGTGGAGGTGCTGCTGCATGGAGATTCGTAGCTATTATTTATGCTTTGATAGGCCTTGTAGTAAATACGATTTCAGGATTGTCAGTTAAGGAGCTTCCGGAAGAGGAGCTTAACTCAGGAATAGAGAACGATGAAGAAAAGAAGTATGGTCTTGTTCAGGCATTTAAGCTGCTTGTTAAGAATAAGTACTATATGATGATTTGTGGAACTTATATTTTGCAGCAGTTATACAGTGCTATGATTGGGGCAGGTATTTATTATTGTACATGGGTTCTTAAGAATAAAAATCTGTTTGGTGTATTTGCGTGGGCTGTAAATATTCCTCTTATAATAGCACTTATTTTCACACCAACTCTTGTCGGAAAGTGGAAAGGAATGTATAAGCTTAATAAACGTGGATATATTCTGGCTACGATAGCAAGAGCACTTGTGATTGTAGCAGGATACATGGGAAGCGTTTCACTGATGATGCTGTTTACTGCAGTTGCAGCATTAGGACAGGGACCTTGGCAGGGAGACATGAATGCAGTAATTGCCGAGTGCTCTGAGTATACTTACCTGACTCAGGGAAAGAGAGTAGATGGAACTATGTATTCATGCACATCACTTGGAATCAAAATTGGTGGTGGAATTGGAACAGCTATTGTAGGATGGCTGCTTGAAATCAGTGGTTATGTAGGTACAAATGCGACTCAGCCGGCATCTGCAATTACTATGCTTCAGGTAATGTATTTATGGTTACCATTTGTATTTGAGATTCTTATTACAATTCTTCTTTCAAAGATGAATGTAGAAGCTGCAAATGAAAAGCTTAGAAGAGAAAAAGGAATTGAATAATTATCGTATAATATGGGAGAGATGATCTGAGTGCATTTAACGTATGAAAACACAAATGAAGAGATTATTGCAGTAAAGCGGAAGCCACGGCACCAGCCACCACATCTGCATAATGCAATGGAAATTGTATGCGTTACGAAAGGAACATTAGAGCTTGGTGTAGGACAGGAGCTGTATCACATGGAAACAGGTGATATAGGAGTAGTATTTCCTGATGTTATACATCATTATCAGGTGTTTTCATCAGAAGTCAATGAGGCGGTTTTTATTAATGCTCCACAAATGATTTTTGGTAGATTTGAAAATGTACTGAGGAATAATGCTCCACAATATCCTGTTGTAAAAAGTGATGTTATTCCGGATGAAGTGTACAGAGCAGTGGAATCCATAATAGATACTGGGCAGAATGATATATGGGTTGTTCAAGCTTATTTGCAGATTATACTAGCAAGATGTATTCCGATGATGAAATTGGTGGAAAAGAGCAAAATTGGCAGCGATGATATAATATACCGTACCGTATCATATATTTCTGCCAATTTTAATAAGAGTATATCACTTGATGGAATGGCACATGACCTTGGCGTGAGCAAATTTTCATTATCCAGATTGTTTTCAAAGACATTTCACAGCAGTTTTAATCAATATGTGAATGAGGCGCGTCTGGGGTATGCCTGTCAGAGAATTGAAACTACAGATGATACCCTGACAGAAATCTCGATGGACAGTGGTTTTGGAAGTCTTAGAACCTTTAATCGTGTTTTTAAAGAAAAATATAGATTGACACCAAGCGAGTATAGAAATAAATTACAAATTTGACTAAAAAGCTCTCTGTGCAATGCACAGGAGCTTTTTTATATGTAGACCTCTATTTATTTGTGCTGTCTGCATCAATTACAGACTGAATCTGCTTCATAAGGGCATCATAGTTGTCCTTGTTATCAATTCCGCCGAGCATTGGTTCGCCTACAATATTGCCATTTCTGTCAACAAGTATAGTTGTTGGAAATGCCATGATTTCTGAGGCATATTTACCGGCAGCGCTAGAGGAGTCAATTGACAGATTACGATATTTGACACCCTGGCTTTCAAGAACAGAGGCAGCCTCTTTGATAGCTGTTTTATTGCCATCGAAGGTCTCAGTGTTGATGCCAACAACTTCTCCGCCCATTGATTTGATAGCATCATTTAATTCGTTAAGCTTGGATAACTCAGCGACACATGGTTTGCAGCCGGTAAACCAGAAATTGACGACTGTTACTGCATTACCGGAAAACAGGCTGTCATCAACCTTATTGCCATCAAAATCCTCACCGGAAAAATCACTGAATACAGATGAGGCTTTAGAGCTGTCCTTCTTGTTATCGTCTGATGATGTATTTTTGTTTTCAAGCTCTGCTATCTGTTCCTCGATTTTTCGTATGGTTTCAATATCCTCATTAAGTGTTTTAAGCTCATCGTCTGTGAATGAATCCTTGTTTGATTCTACGGTACCGGCAAGATAATCAGCATAATTTCCGTTTGGATCGGCGTCACTTTTGTTCATCATGCCAAATGCCTTGTTCCAAACATCAGCGTGATCTGCAAAAAGCTGATTTTCCTGCTGATATAAATCATCAAGCTTGGAATCTGATTTGCCGGATGTTTCTGAGCCGGCTTCAGTCTGAGTGTTCTTAGAATCTGTGTTGGAAGATTGCTTTCCACCGCATGCTGTAAGTGATAATGCTATGCAGAGTGTAAAAATAGAAATAAATGATAATTTGTTTTTCATGAGTAATTTCTCCTTTAAAAATAATAGTAAAATGTTTAATAGCTATCTGTTGTCATTTTTTTGACATGATTTTCCCATAAACCGGTAGCAGATGGCGTCCTTCGGACAGGCCTTTATGCAGGCACCGCAGCGTATACACTCGGGGTGATCCGGTGTCTTACACACATCCACATCCATCTTACATGCCTTTGAGCATTGACCGCATCCGACACATTTGCTGCTATCAACGGTGATTTTGAGCAGGCTCACCTTATTAAATAATGAGTAGATTGCTCCAAGTGGACAAATCCATTTACAGAAGGGCCTGTAAAATAAAATACTTAGTACAATCACTGCAATTAAAATCATACACTTGAAAGAAAAAAGCTTTCCCAGCGCAGAACGGATAGCAGCATTTCCAATAGATAACGGTATAGCACCCTCTAAAACACCCTGAGGACAGATATATTTGCAGAAGAACGGGTCTCCCATTCCTATAGAGTTCGTTATAAGCATCGGAAGAAGTATAACGAAAACAATAAGAATGACATATTTTAGGTACCTAAGAGGCTTTAATTTGGCTGTGGATAATTTCTTTCCGGGTATTTTGTGAAGTAAATCCTGAAACCATCCAAATGGGCACAAAAAACCACATATAAATCTGCCGAGAGTTACACCGAGTAAAATAAAAAATCCGGTTATGTAGTATGAAAACTTAAATTTTGATGATCCGACGACTGCCTGAAATGCCCCTATTGGACAGGCTCCTGTCGCGGCAGGGCAGGAGTAGCAGTTTAATCCGGGTACACATACTGTTTTTGCATTGCCCTGATATATTTTACCCTTAAATAAATTCGGAATATGAATATTGGTCAGCAGCGTTGCTGCGGCCTGTATCCATCCACGTATTTTTGCCAGCTTTTTTGATAGTAATTTCTTTTTCTTATCCAATTCCGACACACTCCAGACATAGTTTTATTGCTTTACCAAGCACGGTAGCTGCCTCACCTCTGACTGCACCATAGCTTACCATGGATACACCAAGGATAAGCAGAATGATTTGACATGTTTTTTGGTATTTCAACATAATGTTGCTCCTTTTTTGTTGTATTGTTGACCAGCTGACTTTGGTATTATACAATATAGGTTGTAAAATTATTGTTAAGAAGCAGGAGAACATTTTGAGATTATTAATTGTTGAGGATGAGAAACAAATATGTGATATGGTTGCAAAGAGTCTGTATGCTGCCGGTTATGAGGTGGATACCTGTTATGATGGGAAAGAGGCTCTTGAATGTATACTGTCGGAGAATTATGATCTGATAGTTTTGGATTTGAATCTGCCGGGGATGGATGGCATGGAGCTTCTTAAGGAGCTTAGAAAATACAATGATGAAACTAAGGTTTTGATATTATCTGCAAGAGGTCAGATTGCTGATAAGGTAGAAGGACTGGATGCAGGAGCAAATGATTACATGGAAAAACCATTCCATCTGCAGGAGCTTGAGGCACGTATCAGAAGCCTGACAAGAAGGAAATTTGTACAGAATGATATATGTCTTAAATGCGGAGAAATAAAGTTTGATACGATTAAACGCGAGGCATATGCAAAGGGAGAGCCGGTCCCACTGACAAGAAAAGAGAATGGTATTTTGGAATATTTACTTATCAATATAGGCAGACCGGTGAGCCAGGAGGAGCTGATAGAGCATGTGTGGGATGCCACGGCAGACAGCTTTAGCGGAGCAATCAGGGTACATATGTCTTCACTTAGAAAAAAGCTTAAGGCGAAGCTGGGATATGATCCCATTTTGAACAAGGTAGGTGAAGGCTATAAAATACGGGAGGAGTCTGACAGATGAAAAGAATGTCGCTACAGTGGAGACTTACGTGCATTACTACATTGTGTATTGCTATTATATGTGGCTGCCTGACTATGTTTGTCTATAAAAATGGTGTGCATTACATCGATTCTCTGCAGGATGCGGTAGAGTCACAGGGGGATGAAAAAGGAAATAAATCAGATGAAATATATATCAGCATACCAGACGATAAGTGGGATGAGTTTGCGGATGAATTTTCGGTTCAGGTGTACAATAATAAGGCCGACTATAAAAGAAACAGTCTGATAATCACGGTTTTGCTGGCGCTTTTGGGAGGTGTCGTCACTTATTTTATAAGCGGGCATGCACTCAGACCAATCAAGGAGTTTTCAGATAAAATTGAAGAGGTACAGGCTCAGAATCTGTCTGATTCAAGAATAGAGGAAAACAATGTTAAGGAACTGAACAAGCTGGGTATTTCTTATAATAATATGCTTGAGCGTCTGTCGGATGCATTTGAGATACAGAGACAGTTTACTGCAAATGCAGCACATGAGCTGCGAACTCCATTAGCGTTAATGCAGGTACAGCTTGATTTATATAATTCTGCAACTCACCCTGGGAATGATGCAGACACTTTGCAGACCATAAAAATGGTTACGGAACAAAATGATAAATTAAACAGGATGGTAAAGACTCTTCTAGACATGAGTGAGCTTCAGTCGGTGGGAAGGGATGATAAAATTATATTGGATGCTATTGTTGAAGAGGTTTTGGCAGACCTTGAGCCTCTTGCCGTGGAAAAGAATATAAAGCTGATTGGAAAATGTGAGGATGCCACTATGATAGGCAGTGATATCCTTATTTACAGGCTTGTATACAATCTGGTTGAGAATGCCATCAAATATAATCATCCGCTCGGACAGGTTACAGTAACCGCATATCAGAGAAACAAGCATGTTTATCTGTCTGTAGAAGATACGGGAAGCGGAATACCAAAGGAGCTTAGGGAGAGAGTGTTCGAGCCATTCTTCCGTGTGGATAAATCCAGAAGCCGGGAGCTGGGTGGCGTAGGACTCGGACTTGCTCTTGTCCGTGAAATCGTTAGAGTACATGATGGCAGTATTTGTATTAAATCAGGCAAGACCGGGGGAACGATTTTCGAGGTGACTTTTGCGCAGCATTCAATGTAGCGTTTCATTTTACACATTTGTCAACGCTATTAAAACAGATTTCTTGTATCCCGCAATATATGAAACAGCCGCTTGACAGTCCGGCTTTCTGACTTGAGAAATAGATTTTTAACGGCAAAATATAATAATTTAGATTAAAATATACTGATGTTTTTGCCGATAATGTGGTATACTATATAATAGATTAACAAGGTTATTTAATATAATTTATGGCGGAGGATAATAGATGCGATATCTTTCAGTTGCTGAAATAGCAAAAAAATGGAATATGTCAGAGCGCAGTGTTAGAAATTACTGTGCTAAGGGGCGTGTGAACGGTGCATTTCTTACAGGTAAGACATGGAACCTTCCTGAAAACGCAGAGAAACCGGAGCGCATTAACAAAAGAAAAGAAGAACCGATTACGCTGTTGGATATTCTGAAAGAGCAAAAGGCAAGTAAATATTCCGGTGGAATATACAATAAGACACAGATTGATTTGACATACAACTCCAACCATATGGAAGGAAGCCGTCTGACACATGATCAAACCAGATATATCTTTGAAACCAATACTATTGGCGTAGAAAAAGAAGTGCTGAATGTGGATGATGTGATTGAAACGGCAAATCACTTTCGTTGTATCGACATGATTATTGATCATGCAAAAGCAGCTTTGACGGAGAAATTCATCAAAGAACTTCACTTGGTTTTGAAGAATGGCACCAGCGATTCCAGAAAAGATTGGTTTGCTGTTGGTGATTATAAGAAACTTCCGAATGAAGTCGGTGGCAGGGATACAGCCCTTCCGGAAGAAGTTGCCGATAAAATGAAGGCATTGCTGGCGGAATACAATGCCAAAGAAGAAAAGAAATTTGAGGATATTCTGGACTTTCATGTGAAGTTTGAACGGATTCACCCGTTCCAGGACGGAAACGGTCGTGTGGGCAGATTGACTATGTTTAAAGAGTGTCTAAAATACAATATTGTTCCGTTTATCATTGAGGATAATTTGAAAATGTTTTATTATCGTGGATTGAAGGAATGGGACAACGAAAAAGGATATCTGACAGATACCTGCCTGACCGCGCAGGACAAGTATAAAGCGTATTTGGATTATTTTAGGATTAAGTATTAATAAATGCTTTTTCTTTTCCAGGTTGATAAGCTGCTGTCGATTTTATCGGAAGTAATAAGGAAACAAGAAAAATGAAATAGAGAGGAATAGCAGAATGATGACAGTAAAAGAATGTTATGAGAGTATGGAAGCCGATTTCGAAGGAGTAATAGGAAGAATGGGCAGTGGAGAAATGGTTAAAAGATTTGCCCTAAAATTTCTGGATGATCCCAGTTATTCAAATCTGGAAAAGGCTATACAGGAGCAGAACGCGGAAGAAGCTTTTCGCGCAGCGCATACAATAAAGGGACTTTGCCTGAATCTTGGCTTTGACAGGCTATATAAGGTCAGCGCGGAGCTGACGGAGAAGCTGAGGGGAAGAGAACTCGACGGATACGAGGCATTATATGGGAAGGTACAAACGGAGTATAAAAATACCATAGATGCCATTCGCAAAATAGAAGAGTAGCTTGTGTAATAATTGGAAGATAAGGTATAACGATTTTATGGACAAGGATATATTGGATAAGGTGCGATATTCCACAGATCAATTACAGGAAATTGAAGAAGGTCAGAGTAAGGGGCTGGAGAAAGAAATCAGTAAAGGATTAGAGGGAAAACTTGAATATTCACAAAAAATCTGGCTGAAGGATACAGGATGAGGAACATTTTGCAACTATGGCACAAGTTTTATTTTCATTGAAATCCTATATTGCTTCGGTGTCATATGATAATGTTCTTTGAAGCACTTATAAAAATGTGTTGTATTCGTAAAATGCAGTTCATCCATAATTTCAGATATAGAAGCGGTCGTTTCAAGCAGGAGAGCAGCCGCTCTTTTCATACAGAAAGTCTGACTGTAATCGAATAGGCATGAATTTGTATATTTCTTAACTATAGAGTTTAAATAATTTCCACTGTAATTTAATAATTGTTCAAGCTCAGAACGTGTAATGCGTCCATTGGTGTCCTCTAAAATGTGACTTATGTGTGTGAAAAGAAGAAAATCATTATCTGCTTCTACATGGACGGGCGTGAAATGAAAGTGTTCTGGATTGGACAGATAATCAAACAATTCTAAAAGCATTCCTTTTATGACATAAGTAGAACCAAGCTTTGGATACATAATGGCACGAAGTATATTGTCAGTTATGGCGTGGAGAGTATGGTGCCAGTCTTTGTTGTTTAGCGATGGCATAAAATCAAGATATTCCTTTGTGTCAGGATTATCGAGATTATCTGAAAGAAATCTAAGAATAGGGTTATGGCCGGGTCTTTCTATATCCGGAAAATAAACTTTTGGTTCATCTTCTGAAAGCTGTTGGACTAGCTCTTTTGACATTCCGATAAACAAAAGAGTTGCATCGGAAGAAAAAATTTCTTTGTGTACTATATTGTGGTTCATAAGACAACAGCTTCCACTGTGGAACACAAAATCAGTCTTTTCAATCAGCTGATGGATTTCGCCATCCAATACAATAAGAAGCTCGTAAAAATCATGAATATGTGGAGGCCTCATATTAAAATGATTGATTTCCTTTTCTGTTTTAAAGCTGTAAAATGTATTTTCACGTGGTGAAGTCATCAAAAAATTCAGATATTTGTCATCGTTAGCTCTGTTACATGTTTCGAGTGTGAACTGTATTGGTGTAAGTATTTTGATGTATGAATTGATTGTACTGTTTATATTATCCTGTTCTATGATGTTTTTGACAGTATATGATGAGGTCATAATGGTATATTTTTCTCCTTATCCACGAATATGATAAAAACTAACTGATATTTTATCACATATGTTATAGAATTGTAAGCAATAATTTATTAAAGTAACAGTATACAAAACATAAGCGTTTATGAAAAATACAATACAAACTATTATTGTTAACAGGAAAAAGGAGGTTGCATTTATTATGCAGGAAACAGAAAAGAAATACCTGAAATGGTATCAGAAGATAGCGTATGGAGCAGGAGACCTGGCTTCAAATACCAGCTATGGACTTGTATCAAGCTTTGTACTTTTATATTTATCTGATACAATGGGGCTTAACACAGGAATTATTGGAACTTTAATGCTGGTATCGAAATTTCTTGATGGAATTTCAGATGTGATATTTGGAAATTTAATCGATCGCACTAAGTCAAAGCTTGGAAAGGCAAGACCATGGATGCTGTATGCACAGATAGGCGTATCACTTTGTCTGGTGCTGCTGTTTTCAATTCCGGGTGGAATGAGTGAAACTGCACAATATGCGTATTTCTTCGCATTTTATACAGCACTCAATGCTATCTTTTATACAGCAAACGGAATAGCATATTCAGCATTATCAGCCCTTATTACCAGAAACAAGAATGAAAGGGTTCAGCTTGGATCAATACGTTTCATGTTTGCAGTTGCTACAAATATTGTAATGGGATTTGCAGTAACAGGTGCAGTTGATGCCTTTGGCGGTGGAGCAGCAGGATGGCGTATGGTTGCTGTTATATGTGGTGTAATCGGACTTGTTGTCAACACAATAAGCTGCCTGTGTGTTAAGGAGTTACCGGAAGAAAGTAGTGCAGCAGTTGAGGATACACAAAAACCGAAGGATGACAAAATAGGTTTTGTTGAGTCTTTGAAGTTACTTATAAGTAACAAATACTATATTTTAATTGTAGCAATTTATATTGTTTATTATTTCATGAGTAATCTTACAACAGGTTCAGCTATTTACTTTATGAAACATGTACTTGGAAATGGTTCATTACTTGGGTTGTTCTCAATGATGAAGATGTTCCCTGTAATAATTGCACTTATTTTTACTCCAATTCTTGTAAAGAAGACCGGAAGCATGCAAAAGGTTAATTTCTGGGGATATGTAATCAGTGATATCTTAGGAATATTTCTAATTATTTTTGCGATGCAGAAGAATTTACCGATGATGTTACTTTTTATGTTCCTTAAGGGAACATTTGCCGGAACAATGTCGGGAACATTAAATGCCCTGATTGCTGAAATCAGCGGATATACCTATCGTACGAAAGGGGTACATATTGATGGAATGATGTTTAGCTGTTCATCACTTGGAGTAAAAGTTGGTGGTGGAATTGGTACTGCGGCTGTAGGCTGGCTATTGCATGCAGCAGGATATGCCGGAAAAGCTGCAACTCAGACCGCAGCAGCTACAAATATGATTTTCAGTATGTATATCACAATCCCTGTAATTCTTGGCGTTGTAATTACTATTCTTCTTGGTCTAATGAAGGTGGAAAAGGAAAATAAGAGAATTGACATGGAAAGAGCAGAACAAGCAGACTAACAGATTGAAAGAGGAATGAAGTATGCAGTGTCATAATTTTAATAAGGACTGGACATTTGAAAAAGCTGATCAGGCTGACAGATTAAAAGCCTTTTATGGGAACAGTAATGCAGTTGTTGTTACACTCCCTCACGATGCAATGATTCGTGAAAAAAGAGATAAGGACTGTCCTTCAGGAGCACAGAGTGGATTTTATCCAGGAGGTGTGTATACATACGAAAAAAAATTTATGGCTCAAAATGAGTGGAAAAAGCAGGATGTATTTCTGGAATTTGAAGGAATTTATGGAATTGCAAGAGTCTGGATTAATGGATCGCTAGCGGCAGTGAATCGTAATGGATATATGGGTTTTTCGGTTGACTTAAAGCCATGGATAAGCTATGAGCATGAGAATATTATAAGAATAGATGTCGATAACAGTAAACAGCCTAACAGCAGATGGTATTCAGGCTCAGGAATTTACAGAGATGTCAATCTGTGGACCGGAAAAGATGTATATATTTCACATGATAAGCTGCGTATTACAACATTGTCAGTGAATGATGACATGGCGGTTATAGAGGTGTGTGCGCAGTTGAAAAACATTATTGGACATGGATTAGAGGCAGAATGTCTGATTGAAATAAAAAAAGATGGGCAGAAAACTGCATCGGATACGCAAAGAGTAGTATTTCGCTCAGAGCAAATGCAGACAGTGCGTGTACAAATACCGATTGAACATCCGAAGAAATGGAGTCCAAAACAGCCGGCGTTATATGAGTGTCATATAACGACAAAGTTTGATGATAAAATATGTGATGAAGCAGTTTCTAATTTTGGAATACGTGTATTGGCGCTTGATCCTGTACATGGATTGCAGATAAATGGTGAGACAGTTAAGCTTCGAGGAACCTGTATACATCATGATAATGGCGTGATAGGTGCTGAGACATTTAAGGAGGCAGAATGGTACCGTTGCAAGAGATTGAAGGAAGCGGGCTTTAATGCAATAAGAAGTGCACATCACCCAATGAGCAGAGCAATGCTTGATGCGTGTGATCATATTGGAATGTTGGTTATGGATGAGCTGACGGATATGTGGGACAAGGAAAAAAATACATATGATTTCTCTGATATTTTTGAAGATGAATATAATCAGTGGATTAATCATATGGTTGAAAAAGACTATAATCATCCATCAGTTGTTATTTATTCAGTTGGAAATGAGATACAGGAAGCTGGAACTAAGCAGGGAGCCTGGATAAACAGAATACTATGCAATAAATTCCATGAGCTCGATAATACCAGATATACAACGAATGCATTGAATGGATTAAACTGTGCAGGCAGGCGGCTCAGCGTTATTATGAGGGATGTTGCAGAAAAATTTGGAATGGATTCACATGGAAGTGGAAGCGGTGGAGGAAGCAATGCATTAAACAGTTTTATGAGTCTGATGTCGGGCGAAAAAGGAGAGGTTTTTGCAAAGCATCCGCTTGTTTCAGAAGCACTTGAAGAATGTTCGCAAAGCTGTGATATAACAGGACTCAACTATTTAAGCGGAAGATATGAGCTGGAGCATGAACTGCATCCTGCAAAAACGGTTCTCGGTACTGAAACATATCCGGCTGACATAGAAAATCTCTGGAAGCTTGTTGAAGCTTATCCACACGTGATTGGAGACTTTACATGGACAGGATACGACTATATAGGTGAAGCTGGGGTGGGAATATTTCATTATGATGGAAATGCCAATTTCACAAGCATCTATCCTGAGAGACTGGGATATATCGGAGATATTGATTTGATTGGAAATCGAAGACCAATCAGCTATTTCAGGGAAATAGTGTATGGTCTGACAGATAAACCATATATTGCGGTCGAGAGACTTGAACACGCAGGGCAGACAGCATGTAAAACAGCATGGATGTTTAAGGATAACATCAGCAGCTGGACATGGAAGGGCTTTGAAGGGACAACGGCAAATGTGGATGTTTATTCATCAGGTGATGAAGTAGAGCTTTTTCTGAATGATAAATCGCTTGGAAGAAAACCGGCAGGAATAGCAAATCATTTTACAGCATCTTATGAAGTGCCATATGAACCGGGAACTTTAAAGGCAGTTGCATATCAGAAAAATAGGAAACTAGGTGAATATGAGCTTTCTACAGCAAAATCCGTAACAAAGCTAAAAGTGTGTCGCGTAACTGAGAATGAGAGAAATATAGCATATATCAAGTTATGGCTTGTAGACGATAATGGTATAATTAATTTACAGGAAGCTGAAAAAAGACTGCTTCATGCCAGTGTTGCAGGAAATGGTGTGCTGGAAGGATTTGGTACAGCTAATCCTTCTAGTGAGGAAGACTATTTTTCTGATTCAGTAACAACATTTGATGGAAGTGCTCTGGCAGCAGTTCGATGGAAGGATGCCGAATCAAAAGAGCCGGCTGTTCTTAAAGTGTGGACGGATGATGGTTGTCAGGTGATGATAAATATAGAAAATAATTAAATATAAATGGTGTATGTTATACTTAGTGAGTAGGGCATACACCATTTTTATAGAAGTTAAATAAATGTATCACGGATTTGAATAGAAATGGATAGGCACTGATATGAGAGGAATAAATATTTAAGCCCAGTTGTTATTTGTTTGGATATTGCATTAAAAAGATATTGACAAATCAAAATGAACGGCGTATATTTTTAACATGAACAGTGTTCATTTACCAGAATAACTAAATGACATTACATTGAAGAGGAGTGAATTCGTGAACCATCTTGCAACCTCAAAAGACGACATATTAGCTGCAAGCAGAGAGCTAATCAAAGATAACGGATGGACTGCTGTAAGCATACGTGCTGTTGCATCCCGATGTTCTGTTTCGGCCGGGACAATCTACAATTACTATGAATCCAAGTCAGATCTGCTTGGGGATACAATTGAGAGTATTTGGCGTGAAATCTTTTTTCACACTGAAGATGAGCAGGACTTTAAAGATGTTGCGGCCTGTGTCTCATGGATTTATAAAAGACTGGAATATGGAAATGAGCAATTTCCGGGCTTCTTTTCTTTGCATTCGTTTGGATTTATGAAGGATGAAAAAACGGATGGAAAGAAGAAAATGCTGCAGACCTGGGAGCATATTCTTAATGGATTGTGTGATGTATTAAAGAATGATCCTAAGATTCGTTCAGATGTATTTGATGAAAAATTCACGGAAAAACAGTTTGCGGATATATTATTTTCTTTAATATTAGTATCAATGATTCGTCAGGATTATAATCCATCTTCAATACTGATGTTGATTAATAAAACATTATATTAAAATTCTCCCACATTTGAGTGTGGGAAAATTTTTAAAACAAAATGAACGTTGTTCACCTACGCGTTTAAAGATGTATCTAAGAAAGGATTTTTATTATGCAGGCAATTGTAGAAACTTTATTTGATACCGTATATTTGTTTTCGGTAATCACAATCGGAATTTTAATGATTCGCAAAAGCAAAGGAAACCGTCAGTTTACCATGTTTGGAATTATGGCAGTTCTTTTAGGAAGCGGAGATGCATTCCATCTGGTTCCTCGTGCAATAGCGCTTTGTACAACCGGTCTTGAGAACTTTACCGTACAGTTGGGGTTAGGCAAGTGGATTACCTCTATCACCATGACTATTTTTTATGTCGTACTCTATCATATATGGCGTGAGCGTTATCAGATTAAAGGCTATAAAGCAACTACAGCAGCTGTTTATGGTCTTTCGGGATTAAGAATTGCTCTGTGTATGATGCCTCAGAATGCCTGGCTCAGTGCAGAAGCTCCGCTTTCCTGGGGAATCTACCGAAATATTCCGTTTGCACTGATGGGATTAATTATCATTGTTTTATTCTATAAAAGTGCAAAAGAAAATAATGATAGCTCCTTTAGTTGGATGTGGTTGACAATCGTCCTGAGCTTTGCATTCTATATTCCGGTTGTACTGTTGGCTGATGTGATTCCGATGATCGGCATGCTGATGATTCCAAAAACCTGTGCGTATGTGTGGACAGTATTAATTGGCTATAACGCAATGAAAAAAGATTGAGCCATTTTTTAGTAGTTTTATTATAACACAGAACAAAGATTCGTGTTGCGAGGGCGGACTTTGGGACTCGCAACATGCTAAGCTAGAGCCATCATAAGAGAGAAGCAAAAGAAAATGCCTTTCTTATGATGGCTCATTTTATAATTTAAAGAACAAGGAGAAGAAGCAATGACAAACAAGGTAAATGATAAAATCAACAAAAAGATTGTGTGATTCTAGCACTATGTGGTAAAATAATAAGCAGGACATTGAGAAGGTACATATAAATAAGTCAGTGAAATAGTACAGATTGGCGTGGTTCTATTAGATGAGGGATTATTTATGTCATTTAAAAAGGAAATATTGATTATAGTAGTTTATTGTACAATAATATTCGTAGGCTGCGGAAAAAAAACAGATGAAAATGTAGAGACATCCAAAGCATCAGAATTAACAACTGAAAATGTTAAAAACAAGGTAACAGAAGATATCTTGGAGAACAGTGAAACAGAAGAAAATACAATACAGGAAACATCTATACCGGATGCATATATACCAGTCTTAGACGGAGTATATAGTCTGATTAATGATTTTGATGGGAATAACAATGCTGAAAATCCATATGATTTGACAGGAATTGATGAATTAATTTATCCGGCTGATAATCCGAAAGATTGTTTAAATACTGTAGGATATGAGTTAAAAGATATAAATAATGATGATACAGATGAACTGTTTATCGCTGATAAGGACAATATTTATGCCATATATACCGTAAAGAATGATAAAGCAGTTTTAGTAACCGAAGGCTGGATTAGGAATCGTAATTATCTCTTGAATGATAATATAATATTTAATGAGGGTTCTGGCGGTGCGGCAAATAATATGTTTGGAACATATAGGTTAAATAGCGGAGCAACTGAACTTGAACCATTAGATATCTACTATTCAGATTTTATAGATGAAAGCAATCAGACGGTTGGATGGTTTTATAGTAAAGGTTCCGATGAATATAACGATGGAAGTCTTACAGGTATGACATTGGATGATGCAACAAAACTATGTGATGAATATCTAGCAGAAAAAGCAGATTTAAATCTCATATATCTTATAAACTACATACCATCTAATTAATTTAATGTACTTAAATTCTGAAAACATAGGAGAGAAGGACAACATACATGGATACAAAAAAACTTGACAGATGGGCAAGTCTTTTGCTGGATACCGGTAAAAGAAACAATCTGGTTAATTTTAAGGATACAAAGGCCTCAACAGTAGAGATTATTTCGCCAAATCCGGACGAGCTTTTCACAAAGGTGGAGTCCTCGGCTTCTTTTAGGAGCTGATTCTACTATTCTAATTATAACGGTTTAATCACTAATGAAGAAGTAATAAAGGAGCTATTGAAAACAGCACAGGAAATAGCTGAGCTTTATAAGAATGGTGAAAAACTGGGATTGTCGCAGGAAGAACTGGCTTTTTACGATGCATTGACTAAACCGGAGCATATTAAAGATTTTTACAAGAATGAGGAATTGATTGCTTTGACAAGAGAACTTACTGAGATGCTTAGAAGAAATCGTACCATTGACTGACAGAAGAAAGAAATAGCCAGAGCTCAGATGCGCAAGATGGTAAAGAGACTTCTCAAAAAATATAAGTATCCACCTGAGGATTATGATTGTGCTATCAATACAGTAATCAGTCAGTGTGAACTTTGGACTGATAATGTGGAGCCTCAAAAAGAAGCAAAAATATATAAATATGTGTCTGAAATAGAGTTGGATAAGGTGGCACAGGACTCAGATAAATATGGAGAATAGTAGTCCATCAAAGGTGAAAACTGTTGATATTTTTAACATATTAATGATTCTGTAATAATATTTCATAAAGAGGTGTATTATGGGGAACGAATCAGGTGAATGGATTATGCATGGCATGAAGTGGGACAACCCGGAATGCATCCATTCTGTAGATGAAGCAATCGAATATATCAATAAGATGGGATTTTTACCCTTGTTCAAGAATGATATAAAAGGGTTCTCTCTTGAAGAAAGAACTGTTCCGGAGTACTGGTGGAGTGATAATCCGGAGATTGATCCATGGATGTGGAGGGCTATTATAGCAAGGCGGCATGATATCGTCTATGGAAAGTTCTTTGATAAGAAGGCGGGCTTTATATCAAAAAAGTGGTTTCCAGTATTTGCTAATTATCGCCGGGATGGATATGATTTTGATGCATTATATGATGATGGGAGAGCTCCTAATAAGAATAAAAAGATAATGGTCAATTTTATGGAAAATAATGCTGATTCAGAGATTTATTCCAATGAATTGAAAAAACAAGCTGGATTTGGTAAGGATGGAGAAAAGGGATTTGATGGTGCAATAACGAATCTTATGATGCAGACATATCTGTGCAACTGCGATTTTAAGAAGAGAGTGAATAAGAAAGGCATGGAATATGGATGGGATGTTGCAGTGTATTCATCTATCGAGCATATCTATGGATACGATTATGTAACTTCCTGTTATAAAGATAATCCGCGGGATTCATGGAAGCAGCTTGCAGACTATATGCATGAGATGTATCCGGAGGCAACGGATAAGCAGATAAGGAAGATATTAAAGTAATACAGGTACAAATTTAGCGATGAAGGAATATTAAACAATGTATTTGAATAGTACATAAAAATAACCACATTGAATACAATCTAAATAAAGATAATTTATGATTGACTTTCTTAGTTATATCAGTTATATTATCTTTAGTGATCAGATTGCAGAAACTTGAGAAGCCTGCGATCGGGGGAGGGTGCCGAGGCCCCTCTCCTTTTTTATTTGGAACATTTTGCAGCGAGGTACATATGAGCAAAAATATTTCCGCTTATATTTAAAGCTATTCTATTTTCTGCGATTTCTCCGAACTATTCAACCCATCCACCCAATTAAACAAAATCACAATTGGCATGTATACTACAATCATAAAAAAAGAAATTTTCATACTAAATTTTTTCATAGACCAGGCGGGTATACTTCACATGTACCGGCTTCCTCTTTGTAATGGAAAAAGTATTGCAGTGAAGTAAATAAATCAGTATCATGTATTTATACACGCAAATAACGGAAAAGATATAGAATACAAATGGGATATAAGTATATTCATCATATGGAAATATCTTAGGCTGAGAAAATCTATGGCATTGCGATTGTTAAAGAGATGTAAATGGTGGTATAATCATGACATGGATTCAAAAAGAAATGGAGAGAAAAATATAAAGGAAATATAATGGAACGTAATTTTTCATTTGATGATGCAAAAAATCTTATACATCGCCATAAAAGACTTCAGGCAAGGTTAATTGATTTTATGAATGCTGACAAGCGTTACATGGATATGGTAAGTGATATTTCAGGACGTTATATTACTACTGAAGTGCTTAAAGAACTGCGTAATATTCCTGTTGAGGAACTAAATCGTGATAAGCTTGGCATCAGAGTCAAGTCGCTAAGACAGAATGGATTTAGTACATACGAGGATATTTTTGCAGCATCTGTATATCAATTATCTGCTATCAAGGGAATCAGTGATGACGGAGCTAACACCATAAAAAATATGGTTCATGATACATATTCTGCTGTTAAAAAATCCACCAAGCTCAAGCTAAGCTTTGATAACCGGACTAAAGAAACAACAAGGCTTGTTACAGCTGTTTCTCAATATCTCAGAGCAAGACAAGTGGCTGATTTAAGCACAAAACTGTATGACGTGAGCAGCATGTATATATCCAATGCGATAAACGATGTTGAGCCTGCAACAACAGTATTTAAATGGTTGTTTTCTTCTAAAGATAAAAAGAATAAAGCTGTTAATAGCTATAATTACCTGCAGCAAAAGCTAAATGATAGTTACGGAAATGAAGTTAACCGTCTTGGCGAAGAATATAGGAACCTGGATTATTATTCTGAAAATGATGTATGGGCTGATTTTCAGAAAGATCCGATTAAGTATATTAATACTATCGAGCAGATTGTTCCGGGACTTTTAGGAAATGATGACAGTGTTTATGGGCTGCCGGAGGATCTGGCCAGAGAAGTACAGGATGAATGTTTCTTCCCGGATGGTCTGCTTTGCAGCTTGAGAAGATACCAGGAATGGGGTGTGAAATATATTCTTCATCAGGGAAGAGTCCTGCTTGGTGATGAAATGGGACTTGGAAAAACTATTCAGGCCATTGCCGCTATGGTATCTTTACGCAATACCGGAGCTACGCATTTTGTTGTGTTGTGTCCTGCCAGTGTAATAATCAACTGGTGCAGGGAAATCGGAAAATTTAGCAAGCTAAGAGCAATAAAGGTACATGGTTCGAGCAGATTGTCAGCCCTTGATGAGTGGATTCGTATGGGAGGGGTTGCTGTTACCACATATGAGACTACTGCTTATTTTAAACTGCCGGATGATTTTAAGTTTTCAATGCTCGTGGTTGATGAGGCTCATTATATTAAGAACCCAGACGCAAACCGCTCAATTAACACCAGAGCAATATGCGCCCATGCTCAAAGACTTCTGTTTATGACAGGTACGGCATTGGAAAATAATGTAGATGAGATGGTAAATCTGATAGACATTTTAAGACCGGATATTGCAAAACAAATATCGCGTATGAAAATGTTATCGTCGGCTCCTCAGTTTCGTGAAAAAGTAGCAACAGTTTATTACAGAAGAAAGAGAGAAGATGTTTTAACAGAGCTTCCCGAGCTTCTTGAAAATGAAGAGTGGTGTCAGTTATGTGCCGAAGAAGAACAGGCATATGAAGAAGCTGTTTTAAGCAGAAATTATAATGCTGCCAGAAGGGTTTCATGGAATGTTTCAGATTTGAAAAACTCATGCAAGGCAAATAGAATGCTTGAGATAATTGAAGAGGCAAAATCAGAAGATAGAAAAATAATCGTATTTTCGTTTTATCTTGATACGATTAAGAAGATATCAGATTTACTGGGAGAGCAGTGTATGGAACCTATTAATGGCTCTATTTCACCATCTAAAAGACAGGAGATTATTGATAAATTTGATAAGGCACCTGCCGGACAAGTTTTAGCTGCTCAGATTATTGCCGGTGGAACCGGACTTAATATTCAATCGGCCAGTGTAGTTATACTTTGTGAGCCACAGCTTAAGCCTTCGATAGAGAATCAGGCCATTTCCAGAGCATATCGTATGGGACAGGCACGAAATGTTATTGTATATAGACTATTGTGTGATAATACAATCGATGAGAAAATCACAGATTTGCTTTCCGAGAAACAGGCAGTATTTGATGCGTTTGCAGATAAATCTGTTGCTGCAGAGAATGTCGAGATAGACACTACATCATTGAGCGATATTATTCAGGAAGAAATTGACCGTATAAAGAATAAAGCAGAGAATATCGTTGATGATAAAGAAATAACACTTAAGTAAATGAAAGGCAGATTGGAGTATTACAGATGAATACAGCACCATTCAGAGATTTATGTAACATACCAGATAGCGGGAATGATAAAAAGTGGGATTATCATGAGCAGATGGCAAAGTATCAGATGGATGATTCAGAAATCAGCCAAAAAAAGGAAATGACAAGACTGCTGATGAATGCGATAGATGATTACAATGCCGGAAAAGTGGCTCCGGACACGATAGGAGCAGATTATTTTTTCCTTGACCAGTTCATGACCTATGAAATGGAGTATGACTTTGTTGCGATAGAGATGGACTTTTTAGAGCATTGCAGGGAAAGACTTGATGAGTTTAACAAAGTTGGATGGTATGGTGATGAAGAGCATATTAACTATGGACCAGGGCTTTCAGTGAAAAAGAGGATAATGCGCCTGATATACAATGGAGCTAAGCTTAGGGATGAGTATTGTCTTGCACTGATTAAGTACCTTTATAAGCTGTACCACAAGAAGGAGTACAACAGAATCAAGAGATTCAGCAGGATTTCAGCAAGAGAAATTCTGGATGTGGTGAATGACAATGAAGATGGTTCACTGGATTCAGCTATTGGTCGTGTACTCGGCATGTGCCATTTCATGAATATAAAAGAGGACGAAATGTGTATTATACTATACCATGCTCTGAATGAACACCGAATAACCTGGCTTCAATACATAGACGATGATGACATTGGCATTGACGTACTGAATCTGGACAAGGAGCTGATTAAGGAATGTTCGGCCCAGATAGACAAATGGTATAATGACTGCCTTTTGGAAGATAAACACAGGAACGGTCTGGAGGCGTATTTCGAGGTGGATGATTTTGTGGAAATGTGCCTGCAGAGGAGCGGTTATAAGAGTGACTATGCATATCTTTGCAATGAAATAGGCTATAATGCAAAAACTGAGATGCGAGATGCACTTATGCTGCTTAAGACTCGTAATCCTGAAAGAGAATATACATATGAGGAAGTGCAGCATTATGCGGCAGTGTATAATTTGGTAGAGGCGCTCACCGATGCAGCGGACGTTCTTGAGGAGCAGGTGGCATATCTCACAGGCGAGGATTTGGCAGAAGACATGATTGATGATGCTTTATTTGACGCAAAAAACATTGTCCTGCACGGGCAGACAAAGAAAAAGCATGGGGAGCAGAATGTAATCACAAATATTGCTCCTGTAAGCACCGGAGATGTGTGTAGTGAAGAATACCTGAAGGAGATAGCTGATCTGCGCAGAAAACTAAACGAAAAAGAGCAGGAGAATAAGGCGCTAGTCCAACAGTGCCGCCAGCTTAAAAAAGAACAGTTACAGTCAGAGAGCCTTATTTCAAAGTATGAATCAGAACGGGATGAGCTGATAGCCCTGAGAAATTTTGTATACAGGCTTGAAAACAGCACTTTGGATGATGATACAGAAGGCATCAGTCTGGATGAAATGAAGGATGCGCTTGTGGAAAAGCACATAGTTATTATTGGAGGACATGTCACCTGGGTAAATAAACTTAAGAAGCTATTTCCGGAATGGAAGTATATTGACACCAATGCATACAAGACTGTTGATGGCAAAATGCTTGACGGAAAGGACATGGTATATTTCTTCACGGACTACATGAATCATATCAGCTACACAAAGTTTATAGCGGCTGTCAGAGAACGGAAGATACCATTTGGGTATCTGGCAGGCACGAATAGCGAAAATACGGTAAGACAGATATATGATAGTGCTCTTTGAAGCACTTATAAAATTGCATTATAATAATGGTGCAGAAGGATTTTTTTGTGGATGTTATCATGACATGGATTCAAAAAGAAATGGAGAGCTTTTATGAAAAAAATTAAAAAATGTGGATTTGTTTTGATTGTTTGCTTAGTTTCCGTGATTATAGTTGGAGTTTATTTTATAAATCAAAACTGGACAATTAGATATGCTTCTGTATTTGACGGATTTTTCGGAAAGGGCAATTGGAAGTGTATTGATGAAGAGAAAAAGGATAGCCTTATTTACGATGAATATGAAATAAACAATATCTATCCGGAGCTGTCAGAGAATGTTCCGGGAAAATTCCATAATTGGTATATTTTGTATGATGATGGTCAAAATGAATCAATCTGGCATATCACAGATCATGTTTATAAAATAAACAATGATAAGTATAGCATTATCAATCATAATCGATTATCGGCTAAGCAGGCATTGACAATGGAATTGATGGATATTTCATTTGACGTAATAGGGGACAATATAAAAAGTGACATTATAGAAGAATATCTTCCCCAAGCTGAATCGGATTGTATAGAAGTCGGCATATCCTACGAGGGTGGTAATCCCAAGCCTGAATTTTATGATAAACTGTTGAAAGAAAGCTGGTTCAAATGCAACGAAGTCTCTGCAGAACGTTACCTGTCAATGGACACTGCTGATTTTTATATAGATATCAAAGCATATGATTATCGGATAAAAAAGCTTTCAGATACAGAAAAAGATCATTTAATGAACAGTTTGGAAACGATTGAACAGGGATTGCGTGATAAATATGGAGAACATGCTTCATATAAAATTTACTTTGACGATTTTCATCAGGCAGAGCACAAGGCACAATGATATTTATTACATTTTTTATTTAGGGCTGGCAATGGCATCAGCGGGAATTATTTTTACAAGAAATTATTTATTTTACAGTCAGTTGATTGAGAAGAGAGATGGATTAAAAAAGGGATAATTCTAATTGCAAGAAAAAGTGGTTTGTAATATAATGAGAAAAGCAATTTTTACTTTATTTTGACAAATATAACATGTCTATACAAGGAAGGAGGGTGTGATATTTGTATTTAGAAAAGATTTATATAGAGAATTATAAAGCAATTGAAAAAATGGATATAGACTTAAAACCAGGAGTGAATCTGATTATTGGCGATAATGGAGCAGGAAAAACGTCTGTCCTTGAGGGTATTGCGGTAGCTCTTGGAGGTTTGTTTGTCAACGTAGCAGGTGTTAGTACTAAGAATATTGTAAAAGATGATGTACGTATGAGTATAAAGCCTATAGGGGATTCTTCAACAGCGATTGAATACTATGAACCTGTATTAGCCGGCTGTACACTTCATATAACGGAAGAACAGAATTTTACGTGGAACAGAATCAAGGAAGAAGTATCTGCCACCCATACCAAGATTGACGATAAGAACGTGTGTGTATGGATGAAAAAGCTTACAAATAATTCAGATTCTGTTTTGCCATTGATTAGTTTTCAAAGTGCTGCCAGAGCATGGAGAGTAAGAAGAGGAGACTTTGGAAACGAGCTAAAGAAGAAAATAGACGATAGACGATGTGGGTATATCGGATGCCTTGATTCTTCTATGGATGTAAAATCTATTCAGCAGTGGTGTCTAAAACAGGAAGTGGTGCGCTCAAATAAAGGAACAGTGCGCGAATATGAAATGTTTAAGAATATTGTGGCTTCGTTTATGAAAGAAATTAATGAACTGAACGAGGCACCTTCAATTTACTATTCTCTGCAGTTTACAGAGCTGGTTTACAAGAATGATAAGACAGAGATGCCCCTTTCAAAACTGAGTGCCGGCTATCAGTCTCTATTGTGGATGGTTATGGATCTGGCGTATCGAGTATGTATGCTTAATCCGGAATTAGAAAGTAGAGAACAGATTACGGGTATTGTGCTTATAGATGAAATTGATTTACATCTTCATCCAAAATGGCAGTGGAATGTAATTGACGCATTGCAAAAAACATTTTCAGGGGTTCAATTTATCATTGCAACTCATTCTCCAATTGTTATATCTGCATCAAAACAAGCAAATCTGATTCTGTTAGATGATTCACAGGATATAAGCTATCTACCGGATTGTTATGGATATGAAGTAGAGGATGTACTGCGTTATCGTCAGGAGAGTGTATCAAGACCAAAGAAGGTGAAAATGCTTGTCGATGAGATAGAGAATGCAATCGATGATATTGAATTTGATAAAGCTGATGCTGCATTGGAAAGATTAAAAAATGTGCTGGGTGAAGATAATTCAGAGTACAAGAAGATGGCAGGATGTATTTCAGATGCGAAGTTTATAGAGGAGTGCTGATATGCTGTATATAGAAAAAGAAGGTTTGCCAAATGATATAAACAGTAAGATCATAGAGTTGAGCAAAAGTGAGAAATGGAAAAGCATTAGCGAAGACGACACTACAGCAATCCGCAACGCCTTCGACAATGATTTTCCTAAGAATGAAGCGAAAGAGATTTTACTTCATGAACAGCATGGAATCTGTGCTTATTGTATGAGACGTATCCGTATGGATAATCATTCCAGAGTGGAGCATCTTGTACCATTGAGCAAAAACAAGGACATGGCAATTGATTATAACAATATGCTTGGAGTATGCGATGGTGGTGAGAAAGTAACTGGGAATCAAGGGCATATTCTTTGCTGTGATGCACATAAGAAAGAGACTGAGATCATGATTAGTCCTCTTAATAAGGTACAGATGAATAAGATTGCATACGATTCTGAAGGCAAAATCTATACGAAACCGAAAGATGAAGATATGGAAAGGGATATAAATGAAGTTCTCTTGTTGAATGGTATTCAGAAAAAGGATGGTACGGTAAGAGATACATCTACAGAGCTGTTAAAGGGCAGAAAAGACGCCTATGACAGAGCAAGGAAGATGATGGTTGCCTTGAATATAAAAGGAAAATGTACATCAGCAACGCTTAAAAAGATAATGGATGAACTATATAACAGAGAAGAAAGAGACGAGTTTGTAGGTGTTCAACTCTATTATTTCAAAAAGCATTACAATTCGTTGATTCGCAGAGGTATGTAGTATCTGATTTAGGAATAACAGTAGTGATTATTGAACACTATCGGACACTTTTTTACTTAATTACGGGGCAAATCAAATTCGATGTAAATCGGTTTGATTTGCCCTCGTTTTTTAGTTCGATATTGCAGAGTATCACTCCACAGACACGCAGTACGAACAAGTCTATAATTCCTTGATTTTTTCATTCATTTTTCTGACATCATTGCGATAGTGAAGCATGAAGCCTCCCCAAATTATAAATGCCAAAGCTATTTGAAATATGGCTGCAATAATTCCGTGGAGGATAGAACTTGTTCCTCCTATCCATCCGACAGTATATGCGACGATTGTATAAATAATACAGCCTGTTCCCATGTGGATAATTACTTTAAATGGCATTGGAAGATTGTCTTTGTGATAAATCATGGCCGGAAGTCCAAAACCCAGACCTACAATTATGCACCCGATAACCATTTTTGAAAATTGGTAATTATCTAAACTGAAATTACCGTCATAGGCGATGTCAAATACCATTCCTGTAATGCAGAAAACGGTTAATGCTATACCAATGCTGGTTATAGTGTTTTTAATCAAATTTTTCATAGTTTCTCTCATTTTTGTCCTCCTATAATCCCAGATAATTTTTAAACTCAGGCAGATATTTTCTTGATACGTAATCCTTACATCCGTTTTTTAGTTTCAAAAGAAGAGTGCCGCTAAAACCAGCCTCGACATTGCTCATATAAGACAGATTGACCAAAGTTGATTTAGAAATTTGCATAAATCCGGCACCAAGCTGCTGTTGCATTTCGTACAGTCTTTTTCGGGAACGGTAGCGGTGTTCTTTGCCATAAATAATAGTATCCTTGTTTTCTACCCTTACCATGTATATTTCTTTTGGCTGTAAAATGACAATATCATTTTCGTTTTTAAAAGCTGTAATGGGGCTTTCATTTGAACCGAATATATCAAGGGTACGCTGGATGTTGTCAGTGATTTTATCTGCATATATGATGGCATATGGTTCGCTGTATTCAGGGGAAAGTTCAATACTTACTTTCATGTAAAATCCTCCTTTCTTTTTTGTGAGTTAATCATACAATATTTCATATATAATGTCTCGCATTTGGATGTAAGTGGCGAAAAAACATGTGTAAGATGCGTTAAAGGAGGATAATCCTGACGAGTTCTTCCATCGGAAGATGTAAGTCTACACACCGGACGGCACTATCAACATTTGACATGTGTGAAGTTTTAGTGATTAATATTTCTTTAATTTTGTCAGCATACTATTTACATAGTACAAATAGTAATGTACTTTAAAAAAGTACAGGACAGTACAAATAATCAGAAAGAGATATGATAACCATGAAGAAGAAATTAATTGCAATAATAGTTGGAATGATGCTTTGTGCAGAGCTGTTGGGCGGTTGTGGTAATAAAAATATAAACAAGGATAATATTACCACGGATACTGCCGAGGAGTCGGAACAGCAGGATTCGAATAAAAAACAGGAGCTGCCAACTGCAACATATATGGGTGGAAGCAATACCATTACTGAGGTGTGCGATGAGCTTGGTTCAGCCGGGGCATCGCATGTAGATACCTTTAAAGAATGGGTGACCGATTTTGCGGATTCTGCCGGGATGAATGCAAAGCTGAAGGATACCTGGTCAGATGCATATAAAATGAAAGCAGATACTGTTAAATGTATGGATGGCTGGGAGAAAAAGCATGACTATTCAGATGCAGATTGCAGAATGACAGCTTTTCTTTTGCTGGATGGGCTGCTTCACGCACAGTCAACGGAAGATAGCTATAGTGGCACATATTTAATGTTTGATACGGAAGCAATAGATAATGTAGACAGGTATGAAATCATAAGGCAGAATAAAGACATGTTTACTACATTATACGGAGAAAAGAGCATTACGGATGATAAACATCCTGAAAAAACATTCTCTGACAACTGGAAAAAGTATGGATTTCAAATAGACAGTAATCGTATTTCACTTATTAGTATAGCAATATATGATCCGGATTCTGATGCTATGTTCGTGGGACATACAGGTGTATTGATAAAGTACAGTGACTATTATTTGTTTGTAGAAAAAATAGCATTTGAGCAGCCATATCAGGCAACAAAGGTGAATAATATGGATGAACTATTAAGTATTCTTTCACTAAGACCTGAGTATTTCGGAGAAGAGAAAGAGGCTGGACCATTTGTATATAATAATGGAGACTATGTTGGAACATTAGAATTGCAAGGATAAATCGGAAAATGAAGTTAAAGAATAAAAAAAGCAGAAATATAATAGGTATTATACAAAGCTGTCTCATCTTTGCATTGGTTATTCTTGTTATTTTTATGATGATACAGATTAAACGGCTGCAAGGAACGGCAAGGGTAATAAATTACGCAGGTCTGGTACGTGGAGCAACACAGCGTGAAGTAAAATTGGAGATTACAGGATCCCAAAATGATGAGTTGATTAAATATTTGGATGATATTTTAAGCGGATTAAAATATCAGGATGGAAATTATGATCTGATAAAGCTTCAGGACAAGGAATATCAGGATAAATTGCAGGTCCAGATTGATTACTGGAATAAAATAAAAAAAGAAATTGAAGCTGTAAGAAGCAGCGGATATGAAAATACAGATATTGTCAATATGAGTGAGACTTATTTTAATCTTGCTGATGATACTGTGTCTGCAGCGGAAAATTATTCAGAAAAGATTGCTACAAAGATCCGCACGATAGAGCTTTTGTCAGCACTTGATATGCTGTGTCTTGTGATATTGATTATTGTACAGACCATAATGGCAATGAAGATGGCAAGGCAAAATAAACTGTTAGAGCAAAGAGCATATACTGATGCCCGTACAGGATTGCCTAATAGAAGTGCCTGTAAAGAAATTCTGAACAATAATGAGATAATCAGTTCACCTACGGCATGCATTATTTTTGACTTAAATAATTTGAAGTTTATTAATGATACAATGGGGCATTCGGCAGGAGACCGGCTGATAGTAAAGTTTGCCGGACTTTTGCGCAGCGTATTTCCTGAAAAAGATTTTGTGGGAAGATATGGCGGCGATGAATTTATGGTAGTCATTTATGACACAGATAAAGCGGAGGTTGATGAAATCCTGAAATGCTTATGCCTGGAAAAAGATAAATTAAACAACACCGGAAATGAACTGCAAATTGATTACGCTTGCGGATGGGCGATATCGGAGGATTATAAGGAGAGTACATTACAAATATTATTTGATAGTGCTGATTCTTATATGTATGAAAATAAACAGTTATGTAAGAAGCAAAATCAATGAGTAAAAGCAGATACCATAATTACCGCTGATGCAGTATATTTATCCTTACCGGTCCGTTATTGTGCTTTATCAGGTGTCTGTATATCACAATCACTGCGATTATGAAGCAGCCAATCTGGATTGAGGCTGTTTTTATAGTCAAAAGGACATTGAATGCAAAAAAACCAAATGTCAGAATAGATCTGAGCGAATGTGGATTTATTATTACTACAACTGAAAAGAATATAAAGAAAAATGCCAAATAGACAGCCGGATGCAATTCCGGAAACAGGCCCAAAAGGACTCCGAAGGAGGCGGTAATAGCTTTACCGCCTTTTTCTTTTTGTAGAAAAGGAAATGCATGTCCAAAGACAGGTGCGACTAAAACCGGTACGAACGGCAGGGAGTTAATATCTAAATATTTCTGACCCAGATACACCGGGATAAATCCCTTTGCAAGCTCACATATGAGTGATAGTATTCCGCATAAAAATCCACCATACATAAATGCGTTGCTCACACCCGGATTGTGGTCATCGGGAAGTGTGCAGATATCAATGTTTTTTAATAGTTTTGGTATCCAGTAAGCAAAGAGAGTGCTTCCGAGTACGAAGCCTAAGAGTGTAAATAAAAAATATAGCATGATAATTTCCTTATAGTTTTATAGTTACATGGTTTTATAGTCAGTCAGTTGTATTAGTGTGAGTCAGTTCTTCGAGCAGACCAACAATCTGTATGGCAGCATAGGGCTTTCGCTCACGGCGCTGTGCACGTATCATTTCTGCATTTAGCTCTTTATTTTCTATCATTATTTTCCCAAGCTCAATCTGCTTTGACAGACGCTTTGATGAGACAGACAGATGACGTTTTTTGAAAAATGCAACATTTGCTGCCTCGCATCCGGGGATTGGAGCAGTGTGTACAATCGGTATATTTTTTACAAGTGCCTCAGTTGATGTGAGGCCGCCTGGCTTTGTATAGATTACATCACAGGCATCCATGAAAAGTGAAACCTGATTGGTGTAGCCTATTACGTGTACACGTTTGTTGAACTTAAACTCATTTTGCAGTATGCGTTTTATTTTAGTATTGTTGCCGCAAATGATTACAATATGCTCATTATTATGGCATCTTATTGCAAGCTCTGCGGCAAAGACAGCAAGCTTGCCAAAACCCATGCTGCCACTCATCACAAGAAAGATAGGCACATCGGATGGCAGATGTAATCTTGTTCTTGCAGCCGCTTTAGCAGTCCTTGTACAGAAGGACTGTCGTACCGGGATGCCTAATGGCAGCAGCTTGTTTTCAGGAATACCACGTTTTGCAAATTCATCGGTCAGATCATCGTGTGGAATAACATAATAATCCATATTTGTCTCTTCCCAGAATGGGATGCAGGTGTAGTCGGTTCCCACAGCGACGGCAGGGATATGAAGCAGATTTTTTCGCTTCATGCAGCTCAGGGTCTCAGCAGGGTACAGATGAGGTGTGACGACAGCATCAAAGCCGTTTGATTCAATGTATGCTGATAGCTTTTTACAAAGCAGGGCATTGGCAAAATAGACAGGGGATTTACGTTTATCACTCGATATCAGCATGCCAACCTTATAGAGTAGTCCGAAGAAAAACGGAATATGCTTTACAATGCCTATATATGCTCCTGATACTGCGTGCGATGTTCCTTTACCCGATAAGAGAAACATATCTATCATTGTCACAGAATGTCCTTTATGCTCTGCCGCTTCTTTTATAGCTTTACCGGCACTGTTGTGTCCCTCGCCGGTGTCACAGGATAAAATAAGAATTTTCAAACCGTTTAATTCCTTCCTAAATAAAATATGCGATAAGTGTACCATAATTTTTTAAAATAATCTACAGTGCAATAAAAGGTTGACATATCTAAGTTCAAAGCTTATTGTGATAGCTGGAATGTATAAAATAGTATAATTACAAACTACAGATTACTGATATGACGGAGGCTTAATTTGAGATGGAAAATTTAATGTTTTGTCTAAATGCCACAGGACCTATTTTTCTGATGATGGTGTTTGGACTTTTTCTTCGCAAGGTGGGGATTTTGGACGAAGACTTTGCAAACAGGATGAATAAGTTTGTGTTTAAGATACCTTTACCTTTTTTACTGTTTAGTGATCTTGCGTCAGTTGATTTTTCAAGGGTTTGGAACATTAAATTTATAGTATTCTGCTTTGTGGTTACGTTGATAAGCATCACAATCTCAACGCTCATATCATGTCTGTGGAGGGATAAATCCATACGGGGCGAGTTTATACAGGCCTCATACAGAAGCAGTGCGGCACTGCTTGGAATTGCCTTTATCCAGAATATTTATGGAAACGCAGGCATGGCACCTGTCATGATTATAGGAAGCGTACCGCTTTACAACGTGATGGCTGTTATAGTGCTTTCATTTTTTAAGCCGGGGCAAAACGGCATAGACAGGGCAGTGCTCAAAAAGACATTTAAGGGAATAGTGACCAATCCTATTATTTTAGGAATTGTTGCAGGACTTCTGTGGTCAGCTATTGGTCTGCCGTTTGCGGGAATACCGGCAAAGGCAGTGACAAGCATTGGCAATATGGCAACGCCTATGGGACTTATGGCTATGGGTGCCACATTTGATTTGAAAAAAGCATCAGCAAAGGCAAAGCCTGCATTTGCAGCCACATTTATCAAGCTTGTAGGCTTTGTGGCAGTATTTCTTCCTATTGCGGTAGCCTTCGGGTTCAGGGACAGTGAGCTTATTGCAATTCTTGTGATGCTTGGCTCAGCTACTACAGTAAGCTGCTTTGTGATGGCAAGGAACATGGGGCATGAGGGCGTTATCTCATCGACCACGATAATGCTCACAACACTGCTCAGTGCGTTTACGCTGACACTCTGGCTTTATATAATTAAAAGTCTGGGGCTTGTATAAAATGGAAGAACATAACTGTTGATTTGGTGGATAATTCCTCTTTACTTTAGCGTGATAATTTGCTAATATGTTAAAAGGTTGTAGTTATTGGATGATTTTGAATAATTACAATGATTATTTAACATATGGAGGAAATGAGCATGAGAAGAGGATTAGCACTTCTTTTGACAGCAACATTAGCACTTTCAATGACTGCCTGTGGTGGCAGCAAGGGTGCAGGAACACAAAAAAGCGAAAAGGGCGACGGCATGACCTACGCAGTTGAGGCAGGCTCAGCAGGAGAGGCTGTGGCAAAGGAAAAGGGCTTTAATTACAATTCGGTTTCATCACAGGCTGATGCGCTTATGGAGGTTAAATCAGGTACATCTGATGCGGCAATCATAGACCTTTTAATGGCAGGAGCCATGATTGGAGAGGGCACAAGCTACCCTGATTTAGTACATACAACAGAGCTTACATCAGAGAAGTATGGTGTCGGATGCCGTAAGGGTTCTGATCTTGCTTCATATATCAACAGTGTATTCGCAGAAGCATATGCTGATGGCAGCGCGCAGGAGATTGCAAAGAAATACGGAGTACAGGATTCACTTCTTGAGCAGGAGCCTTGCGAGTTCAAGAAGTCTGACAGCGACAGTGATGTGGATTATATCAAGTCACAGGGCAAGATGATTGTCGGTATCACAGAGTTTGAGCCTATGGATTACAAGGATAAGGATGACAAATGGATTGGCTTTGATGCAGATATGGCTAGACTTGTCGGTGAGAAACTCGGTGTGGATGTTGAATTTGTAGTTATCGACTGGGACAACAAGGTTATGGAGCTTGATTCAAAGAAGATTGACGTTGTCTGGAATGGCATGACACTCACAGATGAGGTTACAAAGTCTATGGAATGCACAAATGCATACTGTAACAATGCACAGGTAGTTGTTGAGCGGGAGAAATAAAATGTTCTGGAATGTTACACAAGCACTAATGAGTGGTCTGTGGACCACCTTTGAAATATTTATACTGACACTTATATTTTCATTGCCACTGGGGCTTATATTTGCATTTGGGCTTTTGAGCAGGTTTAAGCCTGTCAAGGCTGTCATGAATGTGTTTGTATGGGTTATCCGCGGCACACCGCTTATGCTTCAGCTTATCATTATATTCTACGGACCGGGCTTGTGGCTTCATCAGGCTATATGGAGTGGTGACGAGACCGGACGTATTACAGCGACGGTTGTAGCGTTTGTCATCAACTATGCATGTTATTTCTCTGTTATATTCAGAGGTGGCATAGAGGGTGTTCCGGCCGGTCAGAGAGAGGCAGGACAGGTGTTAGGCATGACAAAGCAGCAGATTTTCTTTAAAATCACTCTGCTTCAGATGATCAAGCGTGTTGTTCCGCCTATGTCAAATGAGATAATCACTCTTGTAAAGGATACTTCTCTTGCCAGAATTATTGCGGCATACGAGCTTACCTTTGCGGGAGCGGCGTTTATGAAGTCTGACGGACTTACATGGCCACTGTTTTATACAGGTGTATTTTATCTCGTATTTGTCGGAATCCTTACACTTTTATTTAATTATATCGAGAAAAAGCTGGATTATTTCAGGTAGGAGGAAGACATGGCAATTTTAGAGGTTAGAAATATAGAAAAACATTTTGGAAGGACTAATGTGCTTAAGGATGTCAGCTTTTCCATGGAGGAGGGCAATGCTCTTGCCATAATCGGTTCATCAGGCTCAGGAAAGACTACACTGTTACGGTGCCTTAACTTCCTTGAGAGGCCTGACAGTGGCCAGATTATTGTAAATGGTGAGACTCTTTTTGATGCTTCCGAAGCGGGCAAGGATAAAGACGCGGAGCTTCGCAAAAAGAGGCTGCATTTTGGTATGGTGTTTCAGCAGTTTAATCTTTTTCCACAGTACACAGCGCTTGAGAATGTCACTTTGGCAGAGCGCCTTCTGGCACAGGAGACACCTGAGTTTAAAAAGGATAAAAAAGCAATCCTTACACGTATTGATGAGCATGGAAAGGAGCTTCTGGACAGAATGGGGCTTGCTGAGAGGATGAACCATTATCCGCATCAGCTCTCAGGGGGACAGCAGCAGCGTGTAGCTATAGCAAGGGCACTGGCGCTTAAGCCTGATATACTCTGCTTTGATGAGCCTACATCGGCTCTTGACCCGGAGCTTACCGGAGAGGTGCTTAAGGTCATCCGTTCCCTTGCGCAGCAGAATACCACAATGATTATTGTCACGCATGAGATGGCCTTTGCGCGTGATGTTGCAGATCAGGTGATCTTCATGGACGGTGGTGTGATTGTTGAGCATGGCGACCCGCATGAGGTGATTGACCATCCGAAGGAGGAGCGTACCAGGCAGTTCCTCACCAGATATGCGAATGGCTGATGTGTGAGAAATATATTATACATGTCGAAAAAGTGTGAAATAAGTGTAAATTGAAAAGTAGATATTGATTTTTTTTTAACAAACATATATACTAACAAAAGAAATGGATGTAAATCCATAATTTATAGAAAAGAGGTTTATTCAAATGGCAAATGTTGATTTAACAAAGTATGGCATTACCGGAACAACAGAGATCGTTCACAATCCTTCTTACGAGACATTATTCGAGGAAGAGACAAAAGCCGGCCTTGAGGGTTACGAGGTTGGTAAGGAGACAGAGCTTGGTGCAGTTAACGTTAAGACAGGTATCTACACTGGACGTTCTCCTAAAGATAAATATATCGTTATGGACGAGAATTCTAAGGACACAGTATGGTGGAATACACCTGAGTATCCAAACGACAACCATCCAATGAAAGAGGATGTTTGGGCAACAGTTAAGGAGCTTGCTAAGAAAGAGCTCTGCAACAAGAAGCTTTTCGTAGTAGATGCATTCTGTGGAGCAAACAAGGATACACGTATGGCAGTTCGTTTCATCGTTGAGGTTGCTTGGCAGGCTCATTTTGTAACAAACATGTTTATCCAGCCATCAGCAGAGGAGCTTGAGAGCTTCGAGCCTGATTTCGTAGTATACAATGCTTCAAAGGCTAAGGTTGAGAACTACAAGGAGTTAGGTCTTAACTCAGAGACATGTGTTGCATTCAACATCACATCAAAAGAGCAGGTTATCATCAATACATGGTACGGCGGAGAGATGAAGAAGGGTATGTTCTCTATGATGAACTACTTCCTCCCACTTAAGGGCATCGCTTCAATGCACTGTTCAGCAAACGCTGACATGAACGGAGAGAACACAGCAATCTTCTTCGGTCTTTCAGGAACAGGTAAGACAACACTTTCTACAGATCCTAAGCGTCTTCTTATCGGAGATGATGAGCACGGCTGGGATGACAACGGTGTATTCAACTTCGAGGGTGGATGTTATGCAAAGGTTATCGGTCTTGACAAAGAGTCTGAGCCTGATATCTACAACGCAATCAGAAGAGATGCTCTTCTTGAGAACGTTACAGTTGCTGATGATGGAAAGATTGATTTCGAGGACAAGAGTGTAACAGAGAATACACGTGTATCTTACCCAATCAACCACATCACAAATATTGTTAAGCCAGTATCTTCAGCACCAGCTGCAAAGAACGTAATCTTCCTTTCAGCAGATGCATTCGGAGTACTTCCACCAGTATCTATTCTTACACCTGAGCAGACACAGTACTACTTCCTTTCAGGATTTACTGCAAAGCTTGCAGGAACAGAGCGTGGAATTACTGAGCCAACACCTACATTCTCAGCTTGCTTCGGACAGGCATTCCTTGAGCTTCATCCTACAAAATACGCTGCAGAGCTCGTTAAGAAGATGGAGAAGTCAGGCGCTAAGGCATACCTTGTAAACACAGGATGGAACGGAACAGGAAAGAGAATCACAATCAAGGATACAAGAGGAATCATCGACGCTATTCTTTCTGGTGATATCCTTAATGCTCCAACAAAGAAGATCCCTATGTTCGATTTCGAGGTTCCTACAGAGCTTCCGGGAGTTGATTCAGGAATCCTTGATCCTCGTGACACATATGCTGATGCTTCTGAGTGGGAGGCAAAGGCTAAGGATCTTGCAGAGAGATTCAACAAGAACTTTGTTAAGTACACAACAAATGAGGCTGGTAAGGCACTTGTTGCAGCAGGACCACAGTTATAATATATTACAACAGAATTATATTAGATAATTCTAAAGCCGGGCGGTGTATGTCGCTCGGCTTTTTTTGAAGATACTGTAAACCAGAGAGTCAGGCTTTGGCATATACATTGCAAAACACTATAAAACAGGCATTTATCGAAGTTATGGATGTATAAATATTGTTATTGATAATATGAATTAAAGTTATATTAACGATATTGCTTGACAAATACAGATTATAGTAATATTATCATCATGTGAACAGAAATAATAAAAATTGTTAGGAAGGTTTTTCGATGAGAAGACAGGCATTATCTCTTTTAGTTGAGAACAATCCCGGAGTGACCAGTCGTATTTCAGGACTGTTCAGCCGCAGGGGATTTAATATTGATAGTTTCTCCTCAGGAGTTACAGCAGATCCGCGCTACACACGTATCACAATTGTTGCAAGCGGTGATGAGCAGGTGCTTGAGCAGATAGAGAAGCAGTTGGCGAAGCTTGAGGATGTACTTGATATCAAGAAGCTTGAGCCGGGACTCTCAGTGTGCAGGGAGCTTATTATGATAAAGATAAGAGCGCTCGATACACAAAGACAGGCAGTCATGAATGTGACTGAAATCTTCCACGGCAAGATAGTTGATGTGACACATGACTCTATGATTATTGAGCTCATAGGTACACAGGACAAGCTTGATAATTTCATAGACTTACTTAGCGGCTATGAGATATTAGAGCTTGCAAGAACAGGAATCACAGGACTTACCAGAGGTTCCGATGATGTAGTTATGTTGGATTAGTCACAGGACAATCCTTACATATAAATAGTTTACTTAAATTAACAGGAGGAAAACAAAATGGCAGAACCAAGATTATTTTATCAGGATGATTGTAACCTTTCATTATTAGAGGGCAAGACAATTGCCATTATCGGTTACGGCAGCCAGGGACATGCACATGCACTTAACTTAAAGGATTCAGGATGTAACGTCATCATCGGTCTTTATGAGGGCAGCAAGTCATGGAAGAAAGCAGAAGAGCAGGGCTTCAAGGTATATGTTGCTGCAGAGGCTGCAAAGCAGGCTGATATCATCATGATTCTTATAAATGATGAGTTACAGGCAGATATGTACAAGAAGGACATCGAGCCAAACCTTGAGCCGGGCAACATGCTTATGTTCGCTCACGGCTTCAACATCCACTTTGGATGCATTAAGCCACCAAAGGATGTAGATGTAGCTATGATCGCACCTAAGGCTCCGGGACATACAGTACGTTCAGAGTACCAGGCAGGAAAAGGAACACCTTGTCTTATCGCTGTAGAGCAGGATGCTACAGGAAAGGCATGGGACCTTGCACTTGCATATGGTCTTGGAATCGGCGGAGCAAGAGCCGGACTTCTTGAGACAACATTCCGTACAGAGACAGAGACAGACCTCTTCGGTGAGCAGGCAGTTCTTTGTGGTGGTGTTTGTGCACTTATGCAGGCTGGTTTCGAAACACTTTGCGAGGCTGGTTATGACCCAAGAAACGCATACTTCGAGTGTATCCATGAGATGAAGCTCATCGTAGACCTTATCTACCAGTCAGGCTTCGCAGGTATGAGATACTCTATCTCTAATACAGCTGAGTATGGTGATTATGTAACAGGACCTAAGATTGTTACAGCTGAGACAAAGAAAGCTATGAAGAAGATTCTTTCAGACATCCAGGATGGTACATTCGCTAAGGAGTTCTTACTTGATATGTCACCAGCAGGACGTCAGGTACACTTCAAGGCTATGAGAAAGCTTGCTTCTGAGCATCCTTCAGAGAAGGTTGGCGAGGAAATCCGTAAGCTTTACAGCTGGAATGATGAGAGCGACAAGCTCATCAACAACTAATCTGTCAGATATATATGACAATAAGACCCGGGGCAGTGATGCACCGGGTTTTTTACATAGCAAAACTTGACAAAATATAGTGTGATGTGTAAAATTATGAATGTTAATCAGACGGATTAAAAATACGCCTTCGTCTCTTTGAGAGGCGGAGCGTTTTTGATATAAGGAGGCAAGTATGTCAGAACCATACAATCACAAGGCCATAGAGAAAAAATGGCAGGAATACTGGAAAGAACACGAGACATTCAAGACAGATGTTTGGGATTTTTCAAAGCCTAAATACTATGCACTTGATATGTTCCCTTACCCTTCAGGAGTAGGCCTTCACGCAGGACATCCGGAGGGATATACAGCTACAGATATCATGTCACGTATGAAGAGAATGCAGGGATACAATGTGCTTCATCCGATGGGATATGATTCATTCGGTTTACCGGCAGAGCAGTACGCTGTAAACACAGGTCATCATCCAAACGGTTTCACTCAGAAGAATATCGAGACCTTCTCAAAGCAGCTTAGAGAGCTTGGTTTTGATTATGACTGGTCAAAGATGATTTCTACAAGTGACCCTGAGTTTTACAAGTGGACACAGTGGATTTTCAAGAAGCTTTATGAGGCCGGATATGCAAAACATATTGATATGCCTGTAAACTGGTGTGAGGAGCTTGGAACAGTTCTCTCAAACGATGAGGTTATAGATGGCAAGTCAGAGCGTGGCGGCTATCCTGTAGTCCGTAAGAACATGAAACAGTGGGTTATTGATCAGCCGGCATTTGCAGAAAAGCTCCTTGAGGGTCTTAATGAGATAGACTGGCCTGAGTCAACCAAGGAAATGCAGAGAAACTGGATTGGCAAGAGCACAGGTGTCGAGGTCAAATTCCAGATTGTAGGCGGTGGAGAGTTTTCTATCTTTACTACATGTATTGAGACAATATATGGTATCACATTTATGGTGCTTGCTCCGGACGGAGATATAGTAAAGGGTCTTATGGACAGAGTCGAGAACAAAGAAGAGGTTCAGGCTTACATAGATGAGACTGTAAAGAAGAGCGATATGGACAGAACCGAGCTCAACAAGACGAAGTCAGGCTGTGAGCTTAAGGGACTTCATTGTATCAACCCTGTAAACGGCAAAGAAGTGCGCATGTTCATCGGTGATTTCGTACTGGCAAGCTATGGTACAGGTGCTGTTATGGCAGTTCCTACCCATGACCAGCGAGATTTCGAGTATGCACAGGCTCATGATATCGAGATGATTCAGGTAATTGATGGTGCAGATGTATCAGAGCATGCATTTGAGAAGCATGATTACCTTGGAAAGGGCTGCAAGCTCATCAACTCAGAGGAGTTTACAGGAATGGTAGTTGAGGATGCTAAGGAAGCTATCACAGCCAAGCTTGAGAAGATGGGTGTGGCAAAGAGAACTGTAAACTACAAGTTCCGTGAATGGATTTTTGCACGTCAGAGATACTGGGGCGAGCCTGTTCCATGTGTATACAAGGAGGATGGTTCAATCTATTTCCTTCCTGATGATGAGCTTCCGCTTATCCTTCCTGAGCTTGAGGACTATAAGGGCAAGAATGGCAAGGCACCTCTTGAGAACGCTACAGAGTGGAAGCAGTATGACAGAAATGGTGTAAAGGGTACCCGTGAGACATCCACAATGCCTGGCTCGGCAGGATCTTCATGGTACTATATGAGATATATCGATCCACACAATGATAAGGAATTTGCAAATCAGGAGCTGTTAAAGCATTGGATGCCTGTAGATCTTTATGTCGGTGGACCGGAGCATGCGGTAGGACATCTCATGTATTCAAGAATCTGGAACAGATTCCTATTTGATCAGGGCTTATCTCCTGTAAAGGAGCCTTTTAAGAAGCTTGTTCACCAGGGAATGATCCTTGGCTCAAATGGTATCAAGATGGGTAAGAGATTCCCTGAGTTCGTAGTCAATCCTAGTGATGTAGTCGAGGAGTACGGCGCCGATACACTGCGTCTCTACGAGATGTTCATGGGACCACTTGAGGTTTCAAAGCCTTGGAACGATAACAATGTACAGGGAGCTAAGAGATTCATCACACGTGTATGGAATTTCTTTACAGAGCCTGAGAATATTATCGAAGAGGATGACGGAAAGCTTACAAGAATCTATCATCAGACAGTAAAGAAGGTCACAAATGACTTCGAGGCACTTGGCTACAATACAGCTATCAGCCAGATGATGATTTTTGTCAATGAAGTATACAAGGCAGGCAGATGTCCTAGAGAGTTTGCAGAGGGAATTATCAAGATGCTTTCATGTGTATGTCCACACGTTGGTGAGGAAATATGGCAGAGAATGGGACATGACGATACAATCGCATTTGAGCCATGGCCGGTATACGATGAGGCAAAGACTGTTGAGGATACAGTAGAGATTGCTGTACAGATCAATGGAAAGACAAAGGGCACTCTTGAAATAGGAAAACAGGATCCTAAGGATGAGGTTATCGCAAAGGCAAAGAATGTTATTGCAGATAAGCTTACAGGAAATATCGTAAAAGAGATTTATGTTCCGGGACGTATTGTAAACATCGTAATGAAATAAAAAATTACCCGGTATTTTGCACAGCCATTAGATGGCCGGCAGAATACCGGGTGATTTTATTTTTTGAGCACATGTGGCGGAAGCGATGGATCGCTTCCACGAAGCTTCTGCATGCTGCGCTGGATAGCATCTTTGGAATTTTTCCAGTCAGCATCTTTATTTTTATAATCGTATTTTTCTATAAACCATGCTACATCATCATAGATACGCTTCATGTTTTCCTGCATCATTGGAAGTACTATGTCATAAAATTCTTTTCTTTTTTCACCCTTTAAATATGTATCAGCGCCCTCAAGCACCACCTTCAGGTGGTCAAGACAGAAGCCCTTTGTGTTTTTTAGCTTTTCTTTTATCTCAGGGTCCTTTTCGTACATAGTGAAGAAGGTCTTCATGTACGCATTAAAGGTTTTGTTTACGCTGTCACATATAAAGCAGGTTGATTCACGTTTGTTAATCCAGTCTACGATGGAATTGGAGGATGCGTTTGCTTTTTTGAAAAGGCCGCCCTTTTGCACTGAATCAGGCTTAAAGCTCTTAAATTCCTTGTCCATCTCCTCAATATGGCGCATGTACATGGTTTTTAGTATCCAGGCATTTCCGAGTGAATTGCCATAGTCAAACATCTTCTTGAAATGTGCCCGGCAGAAGCCTTCCTTATCGGTCATGTCGCGTATATCAGCCTCCATGTAAGAGGCACCATGACCAAGTACAAAATCCATGACGTGATCCTCAGTGCGTTTTTCTATATAGCAGAAGGGACATTCGCCGGCATTGTCAAAGGCATCTGATATGGGGATAGTGTGTATTTGTTCTTTCAAGGTAATACCTCCGGGGTCATATTTTGTTATTTAAAAATCCTCTGGTGTGTAGCTCTCATAAAACTTGATAAAGGTCTGTAAAGAGGTGGAAAGCTTTGAAGACTCCTTGTAAGCAAAGCCAACCTCACGCTTGTGGATTGGTATGCCGAGAGGAATTTCAATCAGGGTACCGTCAGCAAGCTCCTTTGAAACTATGCTTTTTATGACGCAGGCCACACCTACGCCTATTTTGGCAAAGTCGATGAGCAGGTCCATATTTGATATATCTATAGAGTCCTTTACGTGTATCTGGTTCTCCTGCAGATAATCATCAATATATTTACGTGTCATATTGCCTTTATCGAGAAGCATGAGAGTAGAGTTTTGCAAAATCTCGCTCTTTTTGACACCACGGGCGCTTAAGTTGCGCAGATAGTCCTTTGTAGTGACAAATATATCTTCGATGTTGTCCAGATAATAGAAATTAAAGGTCTTAAGGGACGCCGGTTTTCCAATCAGGCCTATATCGATCTTGTCCTCATCGAGGAGCTTTAAGGTCTCGTTTGTGGACTGACATTCGATGGAAATGCTTATATGAGGATTTCTGTGTATGAATTCCTTGAGATATGGCAAAAGCATGTATTTGCAGAGTGTTGAGCTGACACCAATCTTAAGCTGGCCGACACCAAGCTCTATTGAGCGCTTCAGCTTTTCCTCACCCTCATTTAATGCCTCAAAGGCCTCGCTTACATGATCATAAAGAAGCCTGCCCTCATCGGTCAAGACGACACCTCTGGAGCTTCTGGAAAAAAGCTTGCATTCCAGTCCGTCCTCGAGCTTTTGGATGGACTTGCTGATGGCAGGCTGGCTGATATAGAGCTCCTTGGCTGCCTTTGATATATTGCCGGCATTGGCGACAGTATAGAAAATCCAGTAAGATGAGAGATTCTGGTTCATTTGTACCTCCTGTGGTTTGTACTTTTAATGGGCTGTAATCGTTGCTTGTCACAAAAAGGTGTGAACATCAACAAATTTATGTTTATTATACCATGAGATTTAGTTATGGTAAATATGTTTATTATGTATTTTTATTATGGTAAATCATATGTTATGATGTCTTAAGTAAACTTGATTCAGATACAATCATAATACAATATTTTTATATGCTAGGAGGAATATAAGCATGGGAATGACAATGACACAGAAGATTCTTGCTGCACACGCAGGCCTTGACTCTGTCAGTGCAGGACAGCTCATTGAGGCTGATTTAGATCTTGTGCTTGGAAACGACATTACCTCACCTGTAGCGATTCATGAGATCGACAAGATGAAGGTGGAGGGAGTGTTTAATAAAGATAAAATCGCACTCGTTATGGATCACTTTGCACCAAACAAGGACATCAAGTCCGCAGAGCACTGTAAATGTGTTCGCGAGTTTGCCTGCAAGAACGAGATTACAAATTACTTTGATGTAGGAAAAATGGGCATTGAGCATGCACTTTTACCTGAGCAGGGACTGACTGTAGCAGGTGATGTGATTATAGGAGCTGATTCTCATACATGTACATACGGAGCTTTAGGAGCATTCTCTACAGGTGTGGGAAGTACTGATATGGCAGCGGGAATGGCTACAGGCAAGGCATGGTTTAAGGTGCCTTCTGCCATCAAGTTCAATATCGTCGGAAAACCGGCTGAGTGGATCAGCGGCAAGGACGTCATCCTTCATATCATCGGTATGATTGGTGTGGACGGCGCACTTTATAAGTCAATGGAGTTTGTCGGAGATGGACTTAAATATCTTTCTATGGACGACAGATTTACTATCGCCAATATGGCAATTGAGGCCGGCGGCAAGAATGGCATCTTCCCTGTAGATGATCTCACAAGAGAGTACATGAAGGAGCATTCAAAGCGTCCGTTCACAGAGTATGAGGCTGATAGTGATGCAGAGTATGATGAGGAGTATACAATCGACCTTAGCACACTTAAGTCTACAGTTTCATTCCCGCATCTGCCTGACAATACACGTACCATCGATGAAGTGGGTGATGTAAAGATTGACCAGGTAGTAATCGGCTCATGTACCAACGGCCGTATGGATGATCTGCGTATTGCAGCAAAGATTCTTGAGGGTAAAAAGGTTGCGGATGGTATCAGGGTTATCGTGATTCCTGCCACACAAAAGATTTATCTTCAGGCTATGGAAGAGGGCCTTCTTAAGACATTTATCGAGGCAGGTGCCATCGTGAGCACACCTACCTGCGGACCATGTCTTGGCGGATACATGGGAGTGCTCGCTGAGGGCGAGAGATGCGTATCTACCACAAACCGTAACTTTGTCGGACGTATGGGTCATGTGGATTCTGAGGTTTATCTGGCAAGCCCTGCTGTTGCAGCTGCAAGTGCAATCACAGGTAAGATTTCAGGACCAAAGGATGTTATGTAAAGATTGGAGGAAGCACAATGAAAGCAGCACACGGTCGTGTATTTAAATATGGAGACAATGTCGATACAGATGTAATCATTCCTGCAAGATATCTGAATTCTTCTGATCCTAAGGAGCTTGCAACACACTGCATGGAGGATATCGACAAGGATTTTGTAAATAATGTAAAAGCCGGAGATATCATGGTAGCCAACAAGAACTTCGGCTGTGGTTCATCAAGAGAGCATGCACCGATTGCCATCAAGGCTGCCGGTGTAAGCTGTGTTATCGCAGAGACATTTGCGAGAATTTTTTACAGAAATGCAATCAATATAGGTCTTCCTATTATTGAGTGCCCTGAGGCAGCAAAGGCAATAAATGCCGGTGATGAGGTGACAGTGGACTTTGATTCCGGTATCATCACAGATGAGACAACAGGAGAGAAGTTTAAGGGACAGGCCTTCCCACCGTTCATGCAGAAGATTATCGACTGCGAGGGACTTGTAAACTATATAAATCAGAAGTAATTATAAAAATTCCCGAGGTTATATAACCGCGGGAGTTTTTAGTACAATATTAAAAGTAATGGTAATATGCAAACTGTGGGATATGCGTTCTATAAATCAAATTGCTGCAGATACTGCACATATTTATCGGAAACTGTCACAGAAGTGTAAATATCCGCGTATTCCTTGCCTGATATACTTTCGATATAGTTTTCCGGATAGTTTTTTTCTATGCCATGTGCATGAGCCATATCTACAGCTTTATTGTAGGCAATAGCGGCCTTTTCGATTGTGTTGTAGGTTCCTATGACAAAATTGCCGTTTATGTGTATGCGTGCTTTATATTTGTCGAGCCCTGCAGTTTTGACAATCTCTACACCATGGTATGGATTTAACAGCTTGATGTTTTCGTAGCGCATGTCGGTTGAATCGTTGTTTACAAATACATAGTCCCGTCCGCAAACAGCATGAGGCTGTATGCCATAGCGGCTAAGCAGGGTGACCTGCATGCCGTAGTCGTTGACGTACAGATGTCCCTGCCGCCTTAGTATGCGGTGCCCTGAGTAGTAGAACAGGTCATCTATATTAAATTTGAGTTCGCACGATATATCCATGAAATAGCTGAAATAGTTTTTGTGCAGATATATGGGCGTCTTTATGTACATGCCGTTGTCCCGGTAGTTAATCAGTGTAACAATCTTGTCAAAGGCCAGGGCATATGTGTGATAAAATGAGTCTTCAATGCTGTCATGACCATTTAGTATGGATGAGGCTGCAGAGTAGGCTCGGCCGGCCTTTGGTTCACTGTCGAAGCTTCCCAGGCTTATATGTTTATTTTTATAGGTGATACTGGAGCGGTAGTACAGTGTTTTGTCCTTTTTTGTTGCGGTGTAAACTCCTTGCAGCATAGATGTATTGTGTCCCTTTCACATATATTTTGTTATTGTTTGTTAAAACATTTATATAATTGTAGCATTTTTGTTATTGATTTGATATATGAAATTTATTATACTATAAAGGATAATAATTGTCTGCATATAGATGTAGCAATATGGATTTAGATAAGATAAAAAGAGAAATGAGGTAAAAAATGGATTTATTATATTCAAGCACAAGAAACAGTGAAAAGAAAATAACAGCTTCACAGGCTATCCTTAAGGGCCTTGCCGATGACGGAGGATTATTTGTACCTGAGAGCATTCCGGCACTTGATGTTTCTATTGAGGAGCTTTCTAAGATGTCATACCAGCAGGTAGCATATGAGGTTATGAAGCTTTTCCTTACGGATTTTACAGAGGAAGAGCTTAAAAATTGTATCAACAGGGCATACGACAGCAAGTTTGATACTACTGAGATTGCACCGCTTAAGTTTGCTGACGGAGCTTACTACCTTGAGCTGTTCCATGGCTCTACAATAGCCTTCAAGGATATGGCATTATCCATTCTGCCTCATTTACTTATCACATCTGCAAAGAAAAACAATGTTAAAAACGAGATTGTCATCCTGACAGCCACATCAGGAGACACAGGAAAGGCAGCTATGGCAGGTTTTGCTGATGTTGAGGGGACACAGATTATCGTTTTCTATCCAAAGAATGGTGTCAGCCCGATTCAGGAGAAGCAGATGCTTACACAAAAGGGTGCCAATACTCATGTAGTGGGTATTCACGGCAACTTTGACCAGGCACAGTCAGCAGTAAAGGCTATGTTCAATGATAAGGCTCTTGCAGAGACAATGGATGCCGCAGGCTATCAGTTCTCATCCGCCAACTCAATCAATATAGGTCGCCTTGTACCACAGATTGTGTACTATGTATATGCTTACTCAAAGCTTTTTGCACAGGGAGCTGTCGCAAAGGATGAGAAGATAAATATCGTTGTTCCTACGGGAAACTTTGGAAATATACTTGCAGCGTTTTATGCAAAGAATATGGGACTTCCCGTTGCAAAGCTTATCTGCGCTTCAAACGAGAACAAGGTGCTTTACGATTTCTTCACAACAGGAGAGTATGATAAAAACAGAGAGTTTATCCTCACAAATTCACCATCCATGGATATTCTCATCTCTTCAAACCTTGAGAGACTCATTTACCGTATCGCAGGAAATGATGCAAATAAGAATGCTCAGCTTATGGCTTCGCTTGCTAAGGATGGCAAATACACTGTAACACCTGAGATGAAGGAAAAGCTTTCTGACTTCTATGGAAATTACACAAGTGAGAAGGAAACCGCTGAGGTTATCAAAAAGCTTTACGAGGATACAGGATACATTATTGATACTCATACAGCAGTTGCAGCAGGTGTATATGACAAGTATAAGGAGGCTACAGGTGATACAGCCACAAAGACTGTTATCGCATCTACAGCAAGTCCATTCAAATTCACAAGAAGTGTGATGGATGCAATTGATCCTAAGTACGATTCAATGACAGACTTTGAGCTTGTCGATGAGCTTTCAAAGCTTGGCAACGTTAAGGTACCAAATGCCATCGAGGAAATCAGGGATGCAAAGATTCTTCACAACACAGTCTGTGATGTGGATCAGATGGAAAACACTGTTAAGAAAATGCTCGGTGTGCAGTAATAATATAATGTTACCTTTTGACCATTTAATCATATAATTGTAATTTGTTTGATATATAATTATATATAGCGCAACATAAAAGAACATCTGCTGATTGCAGATGTTCTTTTTGTGCTCTAATTATAGAGTAAATAATTATCAGATTACTGAAACTGCCTTGCAGAGATATTAGAATTCAATAATAAAGTGAATGGCTCCGAAAGGGTATAACAGCTTGAGCTTGCAGGCTTTATTGAAGCTGCGTGTCTGTCCATCAAAATGCTCAGGTGCAGTGAGAGTAAGCTCAAGTGCCTGATCATTTGAACAGTTGACCAGAAACAGTCCATTGTTCAGGTTCAGAAAATCATCGAGAGATGCCTGTACATACTCGTCGTATACTGAAAATGATTCATTTACATAGCGTGATGCAAAATTGATGGCTGTTGTCTGACTCATGCCTATGTATGTAGATATGGCATAGCTGCCCTCGATGTCCTGACGTACCATGCAGTCCGCACTAAAGCTGTCACATATCTCGGCAGAGAGCGGAGTGTAGTCATCACCGACAAATCGGATAAAGCTGTTAAACAAAAGCTCAAGATACATAATGTCAATGGCAGAAGGATCTATGCCTGTATTGGCAAAAAAATGACCTATCAGATGATTTATACTGTCCTTATCCTCGAGTACCATGTCAAGATCGGAAATAGCATTCTCACTGCGGTAATCATGTATACTCTTTTCGAGAGTGGTATTGTCAATTATGCCTTTGTCTAAAAGAATCTGTCCTAAAAGAAGAAAGTCAGGGCTTTGGATGTTTAAGAGCTCCTTTACCTGCTCGTCTGTCAGATAGCCCATTTCTATTGTAAGCTCACCAAACTTCTTGTCCTGATGGGTCTGCTCGACTATTACTGAATCAACCTCGGCAGCTGTCATAAGCCCTGAGTGGATGGCAAGAGTACCGAGCTTTGCGTGCTTTTGTGCTTTTTCTTTGAGAGCGTCAAAAAGCTGCTCATTAGTGATATACCCCTTTGATAGGAGAAAATTGCCAAAAAATTGAGTATACATATTAATTTCCTCCTATGTGCTTCTTAATCAGACTTATGACCTGATCCTTGTCGATTGGTTTCTGAATGAAGTCACATGCTCCGGCAGCAAGAGCCTTTTTAAGCTCGGACTGTGTGCCGACAGATGACGCTACGAAGATGGTAGCACTGCTGTCATACTCCATAATTTCTGAGATAGCGGCATTGCCGTCCTTTACGGGCATTACAATGTCTATAAATGTGAGATTTGGCTTATGCTCCTTGTACATATCAATGGCGAGCTGTCCGTTTGCCGCCTCAATGATAGTCGGTGAACCAATGGAATTGATTATGTCCTTCATCTGTTTTCTTGCGAGAATCGAATCATCGCATATAAGTATTTTTAAATCGTCAAGCTGCATTTTAAAAACTCCTTCCCCTTGAAAATATAAATATATTTTACTACATTAATAATAAAAATTCAAGAAATAGTTGGGACTTATTTACCATTTATTTTTTCCTTACATGAGGTTATACTAATTTTGGTGATTTTACATATTTTTTGTATATATAAGATCCGTGATAACTATTTAGGAATAATAAATAAAAATACAGGAGAAAGAAGCATGAACTATTTTATTATAATAGATGCGGTCACGCTGATACTGGGAATTTACATAATATTTGTGTCACTGCGAATGAAGAAAAGCGGCAAAATTGAAAGTACCTTTGTGGCTGAGGATGAGATGAAAAAGATAAAGGATACGGCCGGATATATAGCTTATATTTATCCAAAGTCACTTGTATTCGGCATTGTGATTTTTGTTATCAGTATAGTTGCGATAGTTTCGGATTGCCTCAAAAAGATACCGTATTGGTCATATGTGGAGATGATTATATTCGTCGCAGTAATTATCTGGTTTTCAAATATGTTACGAAATGCCAGAGAAAAATTTGTTAAATTCTAACATGAATTTTGCATTGCAACATGAGACATAATAAAGTATAATGAATTTACAAAGATACCTGAGATGTTCGACAACCCTGTGTATTTAGAACCTACATTTACTTTAAACGGGATTCCTATATGAGCTGTTGGATGTCAGGCCGTCATTATGCAGCGGAAGGCAGAAGGCAGACTGCGGTTACCCACCTAGCAAGAGCGCTAGGAGTCTAAATTACAGGACCGGCATTTTGGGTTCTTACAAAAGAATAATAATGTACAAAAGAACTCCGGACGCACAAAAGATTTATGAGATACAAAAGATTTTTAAAGCACAAAGGATTCTTAAGTACAGATGATAAAGGGAGCTGTTTTTGCAGCTCCCATTTTTTGAGCAGTAACCACTATTTGGGTGTTAAGGAGAACAGAAATTTGGCAAATAGAAGACGAAGACGGCAAAAGCCGAATCAGATGGTCTGGATAATGCTTGCGATAACCATGGTATGCGTGGTTATTGTTTTTGCAATTGTTATGGCGCAAAAGGAAAAAGGGACACTTGTAAAACAGGCGAGGGCTGTGACGAAGGATATGGTGTATGAGAATGCATATATTGTGTCAAATGACGATGGAAGGCTGATTTTCATATGTGATGGAGAGCTTTACAGGGCTAAGGGAACCATGGAAGAGAACTTTACAGGTGTCTGTGATATTGAAATCAGTGGCTCTAAGGTCAAAAAGATACAGATAAAGCCGGATGATATATCAGGTGTGATGCTGTCGTACGGAGACGGTACCATGCAGATTGCAGGGCAGGGTGACATTCCAATGCAGTCAGACAAGCTGCCGGTGTATGATGAGACAGGAGCAGCGCCTAAGGAAATTGCGGTTTCTGACCTGATAATTGGAAGTGAAACACTTTCCTACATACTTGATTCCGGCAGGATATGTGCCATCGTCAGAAGACAGGCACCAGACCTTACATACATAAGGGTGCTTATAAAAAACGATGGAAAGGATGCATTTCCAACAATTGCGGCAGCTGCCGCGGCTAACCTTTATGTGGATGATGCTGACTGTGGAAGCAATGCTATTGACGATGTGGGTGCATATATGGCAAATGCGCAAAAAAACCGGATAAAGGTGAGCTCAGCGGACAATTATGTCAGCATAAACGGTAAGAGCTATCCGGGCTCATTTGAGTTTATCGGGACAGAGGAAGGTATTGTGGCGGTGAATACAGTCGATGTGGAGACATATGTGCGCTATGTGCTGCCGTCGGAGATGCCATCTACATTTGATGCAGAGGCGCTTAAGGCTCAGGCTGTTTGCGCAAGAACCTTTGTATATTCACAGATGAAAAATACACAGTATGCGCTATACGGAGCAAATATTGACAATACCACGGCTTTTCAGGTATATAACGCTTCAGAAACAAAGCAGTCGACCGATGAGGCTGTAAAAGCTACAGCAGGACAGGTTGTCTCATGTGGAGGAAGCTTAATAACATGCTATTATTTTTCTACGTCTGCCGGAAAAACCGAGGATATGGAGGTATGGTCTTCGAGTACACCGGATTTCATACACAAGGTGGAGTCGGTGGATGACAATTCGCCATACTACAGATGGACCTCGGAGCTTGATTTATCGGCATACAATGATCCTCAGTACGGCACAGCAACAGGTATTTCTGTCGATAAGACATCGGATTCTGGTTATGTACTTTCGCTCACAATAAATTATGGAAACAAATCGCAGACCTTTACGGCGGAGAATGATATAAGAAAGGCGTTAGGGCATTATCAGAAAAAAGTTACATTAAACGATGGCTCTGTGAGGGAGAATATGTCGATGATACCAAGCGCCTTCTTTAGTGTGAGTGCCGGTGCAAATGGTCACTATACACTGTCCGGCGGAGGCTTCGGCCATGGAATAGGCTTCAGCCAGTATGGGGCAGACAAGCTGGCAAAGGCAGGAAGCGGCTATAAGGATATAATCGGGTATTATTATAAGGATGTGACAGTGGTGGATATAAGCAGTGTACGTAGTGAGCAGTGATATGTCTCAATTATTATAACTTTCGGGATTTTATTATATTTAGCAGCCACTATAGCCGATTTAAAGGTGAATTTTTACATTTAAAAAAATTGATAGCATGGATAGTAGAAATATGGTAATATCGAAGTGCTTAGATACATGACTATGTGTGTGATAATAAGATACATTGTAATTATTTCGTAAGAAAACAAGAGGATTTGACAATGAATTTACCGATAGAGTTTGAAAAAAAGATGAAGGCCTTTCTGGGCAATGAGTGGGATGATTTCTTATACAGCTATGACAATAACAGATTTCAGGCACTCAGATTTAATACATTAAAGGTACAAAGCCCGGAAGAAAGAATGCGGATATTGAAAACACTTAAAATATCCTCAGATAAAAAGGTTTCGTGGGCAAATGAGGCATATTACTTTGATGAGAATGTGCGTCCGGGAAAGCATCCGTATCATGAGATGGGGCTTTACTACATACAGGAGCCAAGTGCCATGTCGGCGGCTGCACTTTTAGCTCCAAAGCCGGGTATGAGAGTGCTTGACCTGTGTGCGGCACCCGGTGGAAAGAGCACACAGCTTGCAACATATTTAGGAGACAGCGGACTTTTGGTATCAAATGAGATTAATACACAAAGAAGCCGGATTTTGTCGCAGAATATAGAGCGTATGGGAATCAAAAATGCAATTGTGACAAATGAGGACAGCTTTGTGCTTGCTTCACATTTCCCAGGCTTTTTTAATGCTATACAGGTGGATGCACCTTGCTCAGGAGAGGGAATGTTTCGAAAGCTGCCTGAAGCAATAGAGCAGTGGAGCATGGAAAATGTGGCAATCTGTGCGGCAAGGCAGAAGGAAATACTGGATAATGCTGCGGTTATGCTTAAGCCGGGAGGCGTGATAGTGTACAGCACATGCACCTTCTCGAGGGAAGAAAATGAGGATGTAATTGAGTATTTTTTGGAGAGACATACTGATTTTACACTAGAAGAAATGGAGCGTTTCTGGCCGCATAAGGTGGACGGAGAAGGGCATTTTGTGGCAAAGCTTGTGAGAAGAGGCAGCATTAATGAGTTTGTCGAGGCTGACGGGAAAACCAAAAAGAACAAAAATAGTAAGAACAGGAAAAATGAAACGAAGACAGCTCTCACAAAAGAAAATATGAAGCTTCTCTCAGAGTTTCTTGATGAGACCATATCAGATGATATGGCAGCATTGATAAAAAACTCAAGGCTTGTCATGTTTGGGGAGCAGCTCTACAGGCTGCCTGATATGGAAGTGGATATTAAGGGTCTTAAGGTGCAGCGCGCAGGGCTTCATATAGGAGAGTTCAAAAAACAGCGCTTTGAGCCGTCGCATTCGCTGGCACTTGCGCTTAAGCTAAGTGAGGCTAAAAACGTAGTAAAGCTTACATGTGACAATCCGCAGACTATCGGCTTTTTCAATGGTCAGTCAGTTATGTTATCTGATGAGCAGGCGGCTGAATGTAAAAAGGGCTGGGCACTTGTATGTGTGGACGGATATCCGGCCGGCTGGGGCAAGGTGAATGGTACACAGGTTAAAAACCATTATCCTAAGGGGCTTAGAAATAAAATATAAATCAAATATAAAATTTTCTACTTGCAAAATATAGAGATTGTGCTAAAATGACTTATGTGTTATTAAGAAATAAGCATTTGCGATATATATGTCGCAGCTATATATAATAAAAGCAATGAAGGTGCATAGTAGATTATAGTACTTTGACCAGAGAGAGATTGTCACCGGCTGAAAGCAGTCTTACAAAAAGGCTATTGATTGAAGTTCACACTGAAGCTGCATGGATGAAGCACAGTAGTTCATGACGTGTTATGTACGTTACACATATCAATGAGAGTCCATTGGATATTTCTTCAATGGAAATCAGGGTGGTATCGCGGAATTTTCGTCCCTGCATGGTTTAATAGCCATGCAGGGGCGTTTTTTATCGCATAAACGGCGAATTCAAGTTTGGATTTACGAGTTTATGCAAATTAAGAAAAATATTATGAGGTGAAATTCGATGAGAGACAAAATTCAACAGATCAGAGAAAAAGCACTTGCTGAAATTGATAAGGCTGACGGCCTTGAAAAATTAAATGATGTGCGTGCTGCAATTCTTGGAAAGAAGGGTGAGCTCACAGCAGTCTTAAAGGGCATGAAGGATGTTGCTCCTGATGAGAGACCAAAGGTAGGCCAGTGGGTCAATGAGACACGTGAGGCAGTTGAGAAGCTTCTTGATGAGAAGGTTAAGAAATTTGAGGCAGAGGCACTTAAGCGCAAGTATGAGAGCGAGAAAATAGATGTCACTATGCCTGCAAAGAGAAGCAAAAAGGGTAATCTTCATCCTGTAACACAGGTAAAGGACCAGCTCTCGGAGATTTTCACATCTATGGGCTTTGAGGTTTACGAGGGAACTGAAATCGAGAATGATTACTATAATTTTACAGCTTTAAATACTCCAAAGGATCATCCGGCGCGTGATATGCAGGATACATTCTACTTATCACCTGAGTTCTTACTGCGCACACAGACCTCAGCAGGACAGATTCATGTTATGGAAGCAAAGAAGCCACCTATCAAGGTTGTTTCACCGGGTAAGGTTTTCCGTTCGGATGATGATGCGACACATTCTCCTATGTTCACACAGATGGAGGGGCTTGTGGTAGATAAGGGAATCACACTGTGCGATTTAAAGGGTATGCTTGACCAGCTTGTAAAGAAGATGTTCGGAAAGAATGTCACAACACGTCTTCGTCCTTCATACTTCCCATTTACAGAGCCGTCTGTAGAGGTTGATGTAAGCTGTTTCCAGTGCCACGGCAAGGGCTGCTCTTTATGCAAGGGCACAGGCTGGATTGAGGTGCTTGGTGCAGGTGTAGTAAATAAAAAGGTGCTTGAGGGCTGTGGCATAGACACAAATGAGTATAGTGGTTTTGCATTTGGTATTGGTCTTGAGCGTATTGCAATGCTCAAATACGGAATTAACAACATCAAGCTTTTATTCGAGTCAGACCTTAGGGTATTAGACCAGATTGATGACAAATAGATTCATTTCTTGAATATATAACAGGAGGCAAAAATTATGTTAACACCACTTAGCTGGTTAAAAGATTATGTAGATATAGATGTAACACCAAAGGAGTTAGAGGAAAAATTATTCTCATGTGGTTTCGAGGTTGAGGAATCATATGAGGTGGGAAAGGATATCTCAAACGTAGTAGTCGGCCTTGTAGAAAAATGTGAGCCGATTCCTGAGACACACCTAAGCCTGTGTCAGGTAAATGCCGGAGCACATGGCACATTCCAGATCTGCTGTGGAGCGGACAATGTAAAGGCAGGGGGCAAATATCCTCTTGCACTTATCGGCGCAACAGTATATGCCACAGCAAAGGATCACGTTACAATAGAGGGCGTGATGGAGATAAAGCAGGGCAAGCTGCGTGGATATGATTCATATGGAATGTTATGTTCAGGCGTAGAGCTTGGCTTAAATGAGGACCTCTATCCGGGTGCTGGCTACAACGGACTTTTGGTTTTACCTGAGGATGCTAAGGCGGGAGATGATGTAAAACCTATCCTCGGCCTTGATGACTGGATTTTTGATATTGCAATCACAGCAAACAGACCTGACTGCCAGTGTATATATGGCATGGCAAGAGAGGTTGCTGCTGTTTTGGGAAAAGAGCTTAAGGAGCCTGCGCTTGACTATACTGCAGATGATGTGAAGAAGGAAAACTTCAAGGTTTCGGTTCTTGCACAGGACATCTGTCCTCGCTACACAGCTCACTATGTACATGATGTAAAAATCTCCGAGTCACCTGCATGGATGAGAAAACGTCTTGCACTTGTCGGAATAAGCTCTATTTCAAATGTGGTAGACATCACTAACTTTGTTTTAAAAGAGCTCGGACAGCCAATGCATGCTTTTGATTACTCATACCTTGAGGGAGATGAGATTGTAGTAAGACGTGCAAACGATGGAGAGAAAATTGTCACACTTGATGAGAAGGAATTTGAGTTAAACAGCAATAACCTGGTTATCTGTGACGGAAAGAAGGCAGTTGCGCTCGCCGGTATCATGGGCGGCTTAAACTCTGAGATTAACGACGGTACAACAGAGGTGATGTTTGAATCTGCAAAATTTGCAAGAGATAATATCAGAAAGAGCTCTCGTGCGCTGGGACAGGCTTCTGATTCGAGTGCACTTTACTCAAAGGGTGTAAACGAGTACACAACAGCCATGGCCATGAAGAGAGCGCTTCACCTGATGGAGGAGCTTGGCTGTGGTAAGGTTTCTTCAACTCACGTTGAGGTGACTACAGGAAATTCGCTTGAGCCAAAAGAGATGAAGGTTTCTATTGCAAAGGTTAATGGTGTGCTTGGAATAGAGGTACCTACAGAGGATATCGTGAGAATACTCACAAATTTAGGCTTTGCACCGGTTGTAAGCGGCGATGAGCTGACACTCATGATTCCTGCATACCGTGAGGATATGGAGGATTATCCGGATGTGGCCGAGGAGGTTATCCGTATGTATGGCTATGACCATGTCATTCCTGCATTCATGCCTACGGCACAGGTTACACTCGGAGGACTCAACCTTAGACAGCAGACAGAGCGCAAGATAAAAGAGGTGCTCTGTGCAGCAGGCGCGTATGAGGGAATACATTACTCATTCTTCTCACCTGCTGATCTTGATTTGCTCAGATTCCCGGAGGATGCACCTGAAAGACATGCTATCAGGCTTATAAACCCAATCAATGTTGACCTCTCGCTTATGAGAACAACACTTGCTTCTGAGATGCTTTATGCCATAGCAAGAAACCAGAAGAAGGGTATCCTGGAGGGAAGAATCTTTGAGCTGGGAAATATCTTTATCGCAAAGGAGCTTCCGCTTACAGAGTATCCGGATGAGAGAGAGACACTTTGCGCAGGCGTATTCGGTGAGGATGAATCGTTCTTTACTATAAAGGGACTGGCTGAGACTGTAGCAGATGCGCTTGATGTGAAGTTTACATACAAGCCGGCTCAAAAGCCATTCCTTCATCCATATCAGACAGCAGAGGTATTCTGTGACGGACAAAAAATCGGATATCTCGGTCAGGTAAGATATGAGATATGCGATGAGCTTGACATGAGAGTACCGGCATATGTGATGGAGCTTGATTTAAGAGTTCTTTCACAGTGGTATGGAAAGGACAGAGTATTTACTCCAATCTCAAAATTTGATGATGAGAAGAGAGATTTTGCTTTTGTTGTGGACAAGGATATCACATGTGAGCAGATTGAAAACGGTATCAGGGAAGCCTGTGATTATGTTTCAGATGTTACACTGTTTGATGTTTACGAGGGTGTACAGCTTCCTCCGAATAAGAAGAGCATGGCGTACAGTGTAGTATTTACACCAAAGGATGAGGAGCTTAAGACTAAGAAGGTCGAGGGCTTTGTAAAGGATATACTTGCTCATCTTAAAGAGACTGCAGGTATCACACTTCGTGGTTAGACGTTAGTATAGTGTTAGGAATAGGAAAATTATGGACGTAAAAGATTTTGATTATGATCTTCCGGAGGAGCTGATAGCACAGGATCCTCTGGAGGACCGCTCCAGCTCAAGACTCATGGTGCTTGACAAGAAGACAGGAGAAGTCAGCCATCATGTGTTCAAGGAGATTGTTAAATATTTAAGACCGGGCGACTGCCTTGTGCTCAACAATACAAAGGTCATTCCTGCACGTCTTTTTGGCGTGAAAGAAGGCACTATGGCAAAGATAGAGATACTTCTTCTAAAGCGCAGACAAAATGACGTATGGGAGACTCTTGTAAAGCCGGGTAAAAAGGCAAAGCCGGGCACAAAGATTATATTTGGTGACGGACTTTTAACAGGTGAAGTAATAGATGTGGTTGATGATGGAAACAGGCTGATTCAGTTTAGCTATGAGGGTATTTTTGAGGAGATACTTGATAAGCTCGGACAGATGCCGCTACCTCCGTATATCACACATCAGCTAAAGGATAAGAACCGCTACCAGACAGTATATGCAAAGTATGACGGCTCGGCCGCTGCGCCTACGGCAGGACTGCATTTCACAAAGGAACTTTTACAGCAGGTAAAAGATAAGGGAGTGGATATAGCAGAGGTGACTTTACATGTGGGGCTTGGCACGTTTAGACCGGTAAAGGTGGATAATGTGCTTGATCACCATATGCATTCTGAGTTTTATATGGTGTCACAGGAGGCTGCAGACAAGATTAATAATGCAAAGAAAAATGGCGGCAGAATAATATCTGTCGGCACTACAAGCACTCGTACCTTAGAGGCAGCATCCGATGAAAACGGCATGCTAAAAGAGTGCAGCGGATGGACTGATATCTTTATTTATCCGGGATACAGCTTTAAGGTGATTGACTGTCTGATTACCAATTTCCATCTGCCACAGTCTACACTTGTCATGCTTGTGTCAGCATTAGCAGGCAGAGAGCATGTCCTCAATGCATACAAAGAGGCTGTAGAGGAAAGATACAGGTTTTTCAGCTTTGGTGATGCGATGTTTATAACGAACGATATGCATATGGACGATGAGGCAGCTGAATAAATTTTACTTGTAAAAATCAGTCATATATACTAATATGTTGTTTGAGGGTAATTTGTTCCCTTAGTCAATAATATAATAGATGGGGTAAAGTGAATGGAAGAAAAGAGAAGACATAAAAGACTTGACATTGATGTATCGGTACAGTTAGAGCGGCTGGATGAGGACGGAGTGACAACACTTAAGTATTGTCATGTGGATGTCACAGATATTTCCAGAAGCGGTATCGGATTTAATGCAAAGGTACCTCTTGATATACATACATATTATGACACCAGGATCCAAATTTGGACCAAGGAGGTTGTGGATGCGGTTATCGAGATTGTACGTAGAACAGACAGTGAAGAAGGAGTATATCACTATGGTGCCGTGTTTATCGGTATGACAGACACTGATGCACTCAAGATTGATATTTATCAGATTTTCAATGATTTATAAAGTAAAAAAAGTAAATCATCCACATGATATAGTAACCAGTGTACCTGGCTCAAAGAGTATCACAAACAGGGCCCTTTTAATCGCTGCACTCGCAAGCGGGCGCAGCGTTTTAAAAGGGTGTCTTTTTAGTGATGATTCGAGACATTTTATAGATGCACTGATCCGTCTGGGATTTCCGGTTTTGGTGGATGAGGATAAAAGAGAAATAACAATAACAGGCTTTGGAGGCAGGATACCAAAGAATGAAGCTGAGATAGATGTGGGAAGTGCAGGTACCGCTGCACGTTTTCTTACAGCTCTTCTTGGACTGTCAAAGGGCAGATACCATATAGTGTCCTCTGAGCAGATGAAGAAGCGTCCTATGAAGGATCTGCTTGTATCGCTTGAAAAGCTGGGAGCTCATATTGAGTATGATGAGAACGAATATCATTTTCCTTTTACCATCGGAAATACAGGGGAGTATGCTGATACTGTTGATATAAACGTAGACAAGAGCAGCCAGTTTTTGAGTGCCCTTCTTATCTCGGCTATAGTGATGGAGAAGAACTTTACGATTAATGTCACAGGAACGCATGGTATGGCATATGTTGAGATGACGCGTCTTATGATGAAGCAGTTTGGGCTTGATGTGATGCAGGACAAAAAGAATAAAAGCTTTATTATCCCTGAGAAAGCGGCGTATGAAAGCTTAGACTATGATATAGAGCCGGATGTGTCGGCTGCATGCTATTTTTATGCAATGAGCCCGCTTTTACATGTTAAGTCAAAGGTGATGGGGGTGCACCAAAACAGCTTGCAGGGAGATGTGGCATTTCTTGATGTGCTTGCAGATATGGGCTGCACAATTTCCGACGAGGCAGACGGCATAGTGTGTATGCCACCAAAGAATGCTCATATACATGGCGGAAGCTGGGATTTGTCAACATTCTCAGACCAGGCGCTGACACTTGCTGCGATTGCACCGTTTGCAAAGGAGCCTGTAGGGATAGAAGGCATTTCACATATCCGTCTGCAGGAGTGTGACAGAATAAATGCAATCGAGGAAAATCTGACGGAATTAGGTGTGAGGGTTGAAGAAATTGAAAATGGCTTAAGGATTTATCCGGCAGAGTGTATTAAACCTTGTAAAATCAAAACGTATGACGATCATCGCGTAGCCATGTCTTTTACTTTGCCGGGGCTTAAGGCAGAGGGTGTTGAGATAATAGACCCTTATTGCTGCCGCAAGACCTTTGAGAATTTTTATGAGGTACTTGAGGAGAGCGTATATTAATACCAAAAGAGCTGTAAAACGAAATTACTTCGCTTTACGGCTCTTTGTTTTTGGATTAAAGCCATATAACAGGATAAATCATCTGCGGTGAATAGTATAGTTTCTTTCTTTAAGTACGCTGATAGCCGATTCAAGAGCATCTTCGTCATAGAACTCTATGCGCAGTACACCCTCCTCAAACTCACGGTTGTTTATGATGCCGATATTCTTGATGCTGATGCCATTGAAGGCTAAAAGGCTTGCAAGCACTGCAATACCGCCTGCCTCATCAGCAATATCGACAAATACCTCGTGGAAATCCTTGCGGATTTTGGCACCGGGCAGTGTGAGTGAATCTCTGTAATTCTTTGAGTCCTGAAAATAATCGAGCATCTTTTGAGAACTGCCGTCTGCAATTATTTCGCGAAGCTTATGGAAATTGGCTTCATACTGGTCCATGAGTGAGAGCAGCTGTGTTTTGTTGGACTCACATATGTTTTCCCACATGACAGGGGAGCTTGCAGCGATACGTGTCACATCGCGGAAGCCTCCGGCAGCGATAGTTTTCATGGTCTCTTTTTCGGAATCAATATGCTCAATCAGATTGACAAGAGAGTATGCAATCATATGTGGCAGGTGGCTGATGGCTGCGGTAGCATGATCGTGCTCCCTGTAGTCTAAAATGAGAGCTATCGAGCCCAGTGAAATTACAAACTGTTTGAAATCATTCTGATTTTCTTCAGTAGTTGCTGCAGTAGGAGTGATAATATAGTAGGCGTTCTCCAAAAGCTGCTTGTCTGAATTGAGTATGCCTGTTTTTTCAGAGCCGGTCATAGGATGACCGCCGATAAAATTGCGCTCAAGGCCAAGCTCTATAACCTTTTCGTGAATCTGGGTTTTGGTGCTGCCTACATCTGTGATGATACAGTCATCCTTTATGATATCCTTAAGCTGTGTGAGATATTCGATATTTTTGTTTACCGGTGCACACAGAAAGATTACGTCGCAGTCTTTAAAAGAGTTAAGCTCTAAAAGCTCATTATTATCTATCAGATCAAGCCCAAAGGCATCCTCTATGGTCTGTTGATGCCCGGCTGTTGCGATAATTGAGACCTTTGGATTATTTTCTTTCATTTTTCTGGCTATAGAGCCGCCAATCAGACCGAGCCCTATAAATCCAACTTTATCAAAATGCATTTATGTGTATCTCCTAATTTTTTATTGTAACTATTCAGAATCACCACACGCACATTCTCAAAATCGCACTATAGTGGTTCGGAATATTTACAATATATTATATCCAATTTAACACTATAAAGCAATAAATTATTGGCATATTTATTCCAATATAACAATAAAAAATAATCGTCAGATTGCATAAAAGTGTTGTAAATTATCTAAAATATTAGTACAATGTTTACATACTATAATAATGTCAGGGAGGTACTTGAAATGAATGTTTACACTACTGAGAAGATTCGAAACGTCGTGCTTTTAGGCCATAGCGGCTGTGGCAAGACATCACTCGTGGAAGCTATGGCATATCTGGCAGGACAGACCACCAGAATGGGCACTGTAGCGGATGGCAGCACTATCAGCGATTTTGACAAAGAAGAGATAAAGCGTCAGTTCTCTATACATACATCGGTTGTACCGATTGAGTGGGATAATGTCAAAATAAATATTCTCGATACTCCTGGTTTTTTTGATTTTGTGGGAGAGGTTGAAGAAGCTGTATCGGCTGCAGATGCTGCAATCATCGTGGTTTCAGGCAAGGCAGGCATACAGACAGGCACAAAAAGAGCATGGGAGATATGCGAGAAATACAAGCTGCCGAGGATGATTTTCGTGACGGACATGGATATCGACAATGCAAGCTTCAAGGATGTGGTGCTAAAGCTGCAGGAGCTTTACGGCAAGAAAATAGCTCCATTCCATCTGCCAATCAGAGAGAATGAGAAGTTTGTGGGCTATGTCAATGTCATCCAGCAGAGGGCAAAGAGATGGAATGAAAGCGGAGGCGTGGATAAGTTTGATGTGCCTGAGTACTCAAAGGAGAACCTGGGAATATGTCGTGAGGCTTTAGTTGAAGCTGTAGCTGAGACAAGTGAGGAGTTCATGGACAGATATTTCGGCGGAGAGGAGTTTTCTGATGATGAAATCAGGGCTGCGCTTCGTGCAAACGTGCTTGAGGGCTCTATTGTACCGGTGCTCATGGGCTCAAATATTCTCGCAAGAGGCATGTATACACTTATGGCTGATATTGTGAAATATCTGCCAAGTCCTGAGAAGAGAAGCTGTACCGGTATTAACACCAAGACAAATGAGGTGTATAATGCTGATTATGATTTTGCAAAATCAAAGAGTGCTTATGTGTTCAAGTCGATAGTTGACCCATACATCGGTAAGTATTCACTGATCAAGGTTAATTCGGGCGTACTAAAGACAGATGATGTACTTTACAATTATCACAGGGACTGCGATGAGAAAATCGGAAAGCTCTATGTGATGAGAGGCAGTAAGGTGGAGGAAGTGAAGGAGCTTCATGCAGGTGATATCGGAGCGCTTGCAAAGCTTACAAAGACTCTTACGACAGATTCGCTTTCCACCAGAAATATGCCTGTTACATATCTTAGAACAAGTATATCAAAGCCGTATGTGGCAATGCGCTACAAGGCAAAGAAAAAGGGCGATGAGGACAAGATTTCCCAGTCTTTACAGAAACTGTTAATGGAGGATCTGACACTAAACAGTGTAAATGACAGCGAAAATGGACAGACTGTACTATATGGTATCGGTGATATGCAGCTTGAGGTAGTGGCAAGTGAGCTTCTTGAAAAGTACAAGGTGGAGATAGAGCTTATGCGTCCAAAGGTAGCCTTTAAGGAGACTATCAGGAAAAAATCTGACGTAGAGTATAAGTACAAGAAGCAGTCGGGCGGACACGGACAGTACGGACATGTCAAGATGACCTTTGAGCCGTCAGGTGATATGGATACGCCATATGTATTTGAGCAGACGGTCGTAGGAGGAGCTGTACCGAAGAACTTCTTCCCGGCTGTTGAAAAGGGTATTGCAGAGTCCGTGAAAAAGGGACCTCTTGCAGCCTATCCTGTGACAGGTATAAAGGCTGTGCTGTATGACGGCTCTTATCATCCGGTTGATTCATCTGAGATGGCCTTTAAGGTGGCAACACAGCAGGCCTTTAAAAAGGGCATTATGGAGGCAAAGCCGGTGCTTCTTGAGCCGATTGCCACTCTTAAGGTAGTGGTGCCTGAGGGCTATACAGGTGATGTGATGGGTGAGCTCAACAAGAGACGTGCGCGAGTGATGGGCATGAACCCGACAGACAATGGATATCAGGAGATAGTAGCGGATATTCCTTATCTGGAGCTTTATGGATACAATGCCACACTTCGCTCAATGACGAGTGGAAGCGGCACATTCTCATATGAGTTTGCCAGATATGAGCAGGCACCGGATGATGTGGCTGCAAAACAGATAGAAGAAAGGGCAAGCAAGCTTGTTGAAGTTGAAGAGTAGAATAGCATTAATTATATTACTTACATTGATTTTTACCAATACTCATGTGTTTGCATCGGAGATAAAAGAGGCAGAAGCTGCCTCTTTTGCTTCCGGGCCATCACTAAATACACTGGTTGACAATATGTCAGAAAGTGATGGTGTTTCATATATTTACTATAATCTGGGCGGTGCGGCAAACAATATCAATAATTATGGATACATCACGCCAAAGCAGAAATTCATGGGACTAAGAGAACCACACAAATACGGTTATAAATTTGATGGCTGGTATCTGGATGAGCATTTTTCAAAAAAGGCGGATGTTCTGACCTACGAAAAAGCAAATGGATATGTGGTATATGCCAAATGGGTCAGGACGATTAACAATGAATACAGCGTAGAGCATTACAATTACAGGAGTAATAAAAAAGCGCATACACTGGCGCTTAAGGATTGCGATTACGATTTTATAGATGAAATAGATATTCCGGGCATGCCGGAGACGAAGGAGAATGATTTCCTCAATAATTATATTTTCAGTGAGGCACAGTGTCCTCAGGGAATTTGTATCACGGATGAATACGTGCTTATCACGAGCTATTCTGATGACAAGGGCTCACTCGGGGAGCTTATGGTATTTGACAGGGAGGACGGAGAGTACCTCGTAACACTTGGCATGGATGCAAACAGCCACCTGGGAGGAATTGCCTTTGACGGGGAAAATGTATGGGTGTGCAATTCCTACGACACAACTGTGGAGCGCATCTCGTATGATTTTATCTCTCTAATGGCCACTGCGAATTCCAAGCAGGTCATCGATGCGACAGGTGTGGTAGATGTGTTTGATGTGGGAAACAAGCCGTCGTGCATCACATACTATGGAGGCAGGCTGTGGATAGCCACTCACAATATCCTTTTTAAGTCAAAGATGATAGCATATTATTATGACAAAAAGGACGACAGGCTCACAAGCTTAAGCACATATACGATACCTGCCAGAGTGCAGGGTGTTACATTTGATGACTCAGGAAAGGTATATCTGAGCACCTCCTATGGCAGGAATGAGTCATCGTATATCAAGTGCTACAAATCACTCATAGCTCTGTCATCAAGGCCTAACAGTCCCGACATCACAATAGAGATGCCGCCGGGCTCAGAGGAGCTTGACAGTGTGGATAAAAGATTGTATGTCATTTTTGAATCTGCGGGGGAGAAGTACCTTGAGGGCACGGATGGCAAGGGAAACTCGCCTGCACCGATAGACAAGATACTTCGCATAAATACAGATTCGTTTAAAAATTAATTATAGCATTTTTAAAAGCTTTTCAACCTGCCTGCGGTTTTTCTCAGGCAGGTTTTTGCTTAGCTCAGTGCACATGGAATAAACCTCTTCTTTGGTAAATTCTATGCCGTTACGCTTTGCTTCCTTAATACTTTCCATGAGAAACGGCATGGCACTTGTTGTGTCCTTTGGTTTTTCCTTTTGTGCAAAATTATTTAAAAATTCCTGCTTTGTCATAAATCTCCCTATTGTCCAAAACTGAAAAAATATTTAATAGATTGTCTATCGTATCCTGTTCACTTTTGCTGCAGTATTTCTTTAAGGCATTGAGCATGGATAGTCTTCTGTCTGACATACTTTCAGTCTCCGCAACAGACAGTGCAGGTGCTGAGTCTATCATTCTCATTGAATTCATAAGTGATATGTAGTGAACCATAAGAGTCATCTGCTTTTGTGAGTCATGCGGCATATATGGGATTATGGTTTTAAGCATCTGAAGCTCTCTTGTCTGGGTTATTTCATCGAATGGTGTAAACAGGCTGTTCTCGTCCATAAAAATCCTTTAAAATATATTTCTATATAATATGTCACATGATTCACATTATGCATGTTTACAGCATATATTATTAAAAAAAGATATATGCTTATCATAGATGGTCACGACGTATACGAGATAGATGAAGAATGCATCAAAAAGCACAGGGTGAAGGGCGAATGTAAAGTCCTTGAAAAGCTCAAAGAAAAAGAGCAGCGCAGGCAAAAAAAGAATACTGAAAAATCGTAAAAAGCTGCGGGCCGAAAAGACCCGCAGTAAAAATGTAAATCAGCAGCCGCAGCCACATCCGCAGCCGTTATTGCTGCTGCCGCCACAGCCAAAGCCACCACAGCAGAAAAGTAAGATGATAGCCCAGATACAGCTGTTATTGCCACTTCCACAGTCGTTTCCTCCGAAGAAAGAGCCTCCGTTACCATTTCCACAACAGCAGCACAGTAACAGGATAATCCATAAAATCGAAGAACATCCGCATCCGTTATCTGTATTGCTGCATGAACAGTTTGTTGCTGCTAAATCACTCATAAGTGACCTCCAATAAAATTTATTTACACTCTAGGTTATGATAGACATAACAAAGTGTTACACTAAGATTTGAATTTTTTTATTGACACAAAAAGTATAATTGTATACAATTATTCAAAAGATAAAACTAAGCACAGGAGATGTGAAGATGAGAGAAGTTTTGATGAACGAAAAAACAAATTTACTGCAGCTTGAAGAGCATTTTTACCAGCTCGTGGATGTAGATGAGCCGAATACTTTTAGAAATCTCTTTCCTTATTCAGAAGTTCCTAAGATAGCATTCAATGACAGAATAGTGCCTCACAATATGCCGGAGGACATCTGGATTACAGATACTACATTCAGAGATGGCCAGCAGTCGAGAGCACCGTACACGACGGAGCAGATTGTTACCATTTATGATTATTTACATAAGCTTGGTGGCCCTAAGGGAATAATCAGACAGAGCGAGTTTTTCCTCTACAGCAAAAAGGACAGGGACGCTGTTTACAAGTGTCTCGAGAGAGGATATAAGTTCCCGGAGGTTACATCGTGGATTCGTGCCAGCAAAAAGGACTTTGAGCTTGTAAAGGATATAGGACTCAAGGAAACCGGTATACTTGTAAGCTGTTCGGATTATCATATTTTCTATAAGATGAAGATGACCAGACGCGAGGTAATGAATATGTATCTGTCAGTCATCAGGGAGTGTCTTGAGACAGGAATAAGCCCTAGGTGCCATCTGGAGGATATCACACGTTCTGATATATATGGCTTTGTTATTCCATTCTGTGTTGAGCTCATGAAGCTGCAGGAGGAGTACAAGATTCCGATTAAGGTGCGTGCCTGTGATACAATGGGATATGGAGTAAACTTCCCGGGAGCAGTTATACCTCGAAGCGTTCCGGGTATCATATACGGACTTAACACACATGCAGGTGTGCCTTCATCACAGATTGAGTGGCATGGACACAATGACTTTTACAAGGCAGTAAACAATTCGACTACGGCATGGCTCTACGGAGCAAGCGGTGTCAACTGTTCACTGTTTGGTATCGGAGAGAGAACCGGAAACACACCACTTGAGGCTATGGTATTTGAGTATGCACAGCTTAAAGGCACACTCGATGGAATGGATACAACGGTTATCACAGAGTTGTCAGAGTACTTTGAGAAGGAGCTTGGATATGTGCAGCCGAGCCGTACACCTTTTGTCGGCAGAAACTTCAATGTGACAAGAGCCGGAATCCATGCTGACGGACTTCTCAAAAATGAGGAAATTTACAACATATTCGATACAGGTAAATTCTTAAACAGACCACCTCTTGTAGCTGTGTCCAATACATCGGGACTTGCAGGAATAGCGCTGTGGATAAACACTTACTACCGTCTGCCGGATGACAGAAAAGTAGATAAGAACTCAAAGCTTGTGACCATGATAAAGAAATGGGTAGATGAGCAGTACGACGAGGGCCGTGTGACTACCATCACAGATAATGAGCTTGTAGTTCAAATTACTGATTGCTGTAAAAAGCTTAATATAGTATTATAGTGAGGTGGATTAGTACATGTCACATGATAATTACAGCCTGAGTGCCAAGGTATACAATCATATCAGGGATGGTATACTTGCAGGAACATTTGCAAAGGGCGATGAGCTTAAGGAAAAGAATATCGGTGATGAGCTTGGAGTGAGCAGGACTCCTGTGAGGGAAGCACTGCGTCAGCTTGAGCTTGAGGGACTTGTGTCTATCATCCCCAACAAGGGAGCGTTCGTGGAGGGTGTTTCCACGGACGATATCAGGGATATATACGAGATAAGAGCTCTGCTTGAGGGACTTTGTGCCAGATGGGCTGCAACGAGGATATCGGATGAGCTCATGGCGGCCATGGAGGAGAATATTTATCTCACGGAGTTTCACGAGAAAAAGGGCAATGCAAAGAAGCTTCTTGAGCTGGACAATAGGTTTCATGAGCTATTGTATGAGGCCGGCGGAAGCAAGGAGCTTATGAGGGTATTAAAGGACTATCATGAGTATGTCGGCAGAGTGAGAAAGGTGACACTCGGCGAGACAAAAAGAGCCAAAAACTCCACTCACGAGCATAAACAGATATGCGAGGCAATTAAGAATCATGACGCACTGCTGGCAGAAAAATGCGCCAGAGAGCATATAAACAATTCAAAGGAAAATATGGAACACCTTGGTTGGGAAAACCTTATTAAGTAAAGGAGATTTAAGAATGAGCAAGATTACGATGACAACACCCCTTGTAGAGATGGACGGAGACGAGATGACCAGAATTCTCTGGCAGATGATAAAGGATGAGCTTTTAATACCTTTTATCGATTTAAAGACAGAGTATTATGATCTGGGATTAGAGGAGCGAAATCGTACAGATGATCAGGTGACCGTTGAATCAGCAAAGGCAACCATGAAATACGGTGTCGCAGTAAAATGTGCGACAATCACACCAAACGCAGCCAGAATGACAGAGTACAATTTAAAGGAGATGTGGAAGAGTCCTAACGGCACAATAAGAGCCATGCTTGACGGAACAGTGTTCAGAGCACCAATCGTTGTAAAGGGCATAGAGCCAAACGTAAAGACATGGGCTAAACCAATCACAATCGCTCGTCATGCATATGGTGATGTATACAAGGCGACAGAGATGAAGGTAGCCGGTCCAGGAAAGGCAGAGCTTGTATTTACAGCAGAAGACGGAACCGAGACAAGAGAATTAATACATGAGTTTAAGGGCGCAGGAGTTATTCAGGGACAGCATAACCTGGATGATTCAATCGAGAGCTTTGCACATAGCTGCTTTAAGTATGCACTTGATACAAAGCAGGATTTATGGTTTGCCACAAAGGATACAATCTCAAAGAAGTATGACCATACCTTTAAGGATATCTTCCAGGAAATCTTTGATGCACAGTACAAGGATGCTTTTGAGAAGGCAGGAATTACATATTTCTACACACTTATCGATGATGCCGTTGCCAGAGTAATGAAATCTGAGGGTGGATTTATCTGGGCATGCAAGAACTATGACGGAGATGTAATGAGTGATATGATCTCATCTGCATTCGGCTCCCTTGCCATGATGACATCAGTGCTTGTATCACCTCACGGATACTATGAGTATGAGGCAGCACACGGAACAGTACAGAGGCACTACTACAAGCATTTAAAGGGTGAGGAGACCTCAACAAACTCTGTAGCTACTATTTTTGCATGGACAGGAGCACTCAGAAAAAGAGGAGAGCTTGACAAGCTTCCGGCACTTTCTGAGTTTGCAGACAAGCTTGAGGCAGCCTGCATAAAGACTATTGAGAGCGGAAAGATGACAAAGGATCTCGCACTCATCACAACAATTGAAAATCCTACTGTTTTAAACAGCGAGGGCTTCATCAAGGCAATCAGAGAGGAGCTTGAGAAGACAATTTAATCTGAAATTTGGTTTTTAGCCTTAGAATAAGATATAACCCGGGGATAATTATGAATTTTTTGAATGTTAAATTCTTAACACATTGACAGATGACCTTCAAAAAATTATAATTAATCTTGGGTTTTTGTCTTTAAAAGAGAAATGATATCCTGATGATTGGAGGAATAAGACTTGAGTAAAGAAATATCACAGGCGGTTATCAGAAGGCTGCCACGATACTATAGATATCTCGGAGAGCTTTTGGATGAGGGAGTGGAGCGTATTTCATCAAACGATCTGAGTCACAGAATGAAAGTGACAGCTTCACAAATCAGACAGGATCTCAATAATTTCGGTGGCTTTGGACAGCAGGGATACGGATACAATGTTCAGTTTCTCTACGAGGAAATCGGAAAGATAATGGGACTTGACACAGAGCATAGAATAATTATCATCGGTGCAGGCAATCTGGGCCAGGCACTCGCCAATTATGTAAAGTTTGAAAAGCTTGGCTTTGTCATAACAGCGCTTTTTGATGTAAATCCTGAGCTTTCAGGAAAGAGTGTGCGAGGTATTCCAATCCTTATGCTAAGTGAGCTGGATGAGTATTGCAGAACACACAGGGTGGATATTGCGGCGCTCACCATGCCAAAGTCAAAGGCTGACTCTATTGCGTCAAAGCTAGTGGATTTAGGAATAAGGGCTATATGGAATTTTGCACATGTGGATCTTGAAATTCCAAATAAAGATGTGGTTGTGGAGAGTGTTCATCTGTCTGACAGCCTTATGCAGCTCAGCTATAATATTGTTAAAAACTCCAAAAATAAATAGAGGGTGAGTCTTATGAATGATAAAAAAGATTTTGAGGCTGCATTAAAAGGAAAAAAGGTGCCTTTACTGGTTTTAGACCAGAAGTGGCACAGACTTTTTGCCATTCATGGTAAGACTGACGAAATATCAGCCACGGAAAAAGAACTGGATGAGCTGTTAAAGCTGCAGGGAAAGTACAACAATGAGCTTAAGAATTTAAAAAAGCTTAAGTCGAAAATTATGTCTAATATTGTTGCAAACATGGGAGATGACGGCGATGAAAAGCGTGACAAGGATAAGCAGCTTATAGATGAGATAAATGAGAAAGCTGACAACATTGAGGGAGAGCTTATTGAAATCCAGAAGAATATAAAAGCTGTAAATGACAGGCTGATGCTTTTGTCGATGGATTACTTCAGTGAAAAAATCGAGAAAAATAAACTGGAATCAAAAGAAATTGACGACTGGATTGCAAATATAAGGGTTGAACTTAAGAAAAATGTAATCAGAAAACAGAACAGAGATATTAACAACAGGGAGATTTATTCGTATCTTCATGATATTTTTGGCGCTGAGGTTTTAGATCTTTTTGATATTGAATATGACGATCCTATGGTTTTCAATGCCAATAATGCAAATGCTGATAATGCAAACAATGAGAATAAGGGGAATTGATATTGGAATATATTGTTACAGGTAATGAAATGAAGCTTCTGGACGATACAACATCACAGGTCTTTTTGGTTCCTTCGGTGGTGTTGATGGAGCAGGCTGCGGCCGGTGTTGTCCGGGAGCTTGTTGCATGTTTTGATAAATCAAAGGAGTTTGCCGTGATATGTGGCAGAGGCAATAATGCAGGAGACGGTATCGCGATAGCAAGACTTTTAAATCAGGCCGGATACAGATGCATGGTGTACTATGCTTTTGGCACAGATGAGGCAGGAAGCGAGCTCTTTGAGCTGCAGAAAAATATATACGCAAGGTATGGCTTTAAGGTGGTCTCTGATCTTGAGTGTGTGTGTAAAAGTGACGTAATAATAGATGCATTGTTTGGCACAGGGCTTAAGCGAGCCATAGAAGGCTCTTTAGCAGATGTAATTTCAGCCGTTAACAAGGCAAATGCTTACAGGGTGGCGGTCGACGTGCCGTCGGGAGTGGATTCTGATAAAGGACATGTGATGGGATGCACTTTTAAAGCAGATTTCACATATACTTTTTCTTATAAGAAGACTGGTCTTCTCCTGTGGCCGGGCTGTGATTATTGCGGTCTGGTTAAGGTGGTGCCTATAGGCATAGATGACCACAGCTTTTGTGGTAATCTGCCATCAGTAAGGGCTCTTGATGAGTCTGATTTAAAGAAGCTTGATAACAGACCGGCACACTCCAACAAGGGAACTTTCGGAAAACTGTTAGTTATAGCAGGAAGCCGCAATATGGCCGGTGCCGCGGTGCTTTCGGCAAAGGCTGCATACAAAAGCGGAGCAGGGCTTGTAAAAATTATAACGCCGGAGTGCAACCGCTCAATAATCCAATGTGCTTTGCCGGAAGCACTGCTTTGTACTGATATCGCGTCAGCTAAAGCGCTTGAGACAGAGCTTGAGTGGGCAGATGCAGTGGTGATAGGTCCAGGTCTTTCAAAGTCTGATAATGCCAAAATGTTAGTTGAAACAGTACTAAAAACAGCAGAGATACCTCTTGTGATTGATGCGGATGCGCTTAATATCATATCAGACAACTTGACTTTACTTAATGAGCATAAAATGCCTGTCATCGTGACTCCGCATATGGGCGAGATGTCCAGACTTATGAAAAAGAGCATTGCTAATATACAGGAGGATATCATCGGTGTGGCAGGAAAGTTTGCAAGCTTGTACAATGTGACTTGTGTGCTTAAGGATTTTCGTACGATTATCGCAGCGGCTGATGGCGAAAAGTTTATCAATCTGTCCGGTAACTGCGGTATGGCAACAGCCGGAAGCGGAGATGTGCTAAGCGGTATCGTGGGAGGTCTTCTGGTACAGTGGCGTGACACGAAAAAGGCCGCGGCATACGGTGCATTTATTCATGGACTTGCCGGTGATATGGTATTTGACAATACCGGCTCTTATGGTATGATAGCAAGTGATATTATTGATGGATTAGATAAAGTTTGGATTAAGGTGGAAAAAAATGGCAATTAACAGAATCAGAGCAGATATAGATCTGGATGCAATTTTATATAATATGGAGTCGATGCATAATAAGCTAATGCCGGGGACAATGATGGCAGCAGTCGTAAAGGCTGATGGTTACGGTCATGGCGCTGAGGCTGTTTCAGAGGTACTGGAGCCGCTTCCGTATCTGTGGGGCTATGCCGTTGCTACAAGCAACGAGGCAATGCAGCTTATTGCGGCAGGCAGGAAAAAGCCGATACTTATTTTAGGGCTCAGCTTCCCGGAGCAGTTTGAGGAGATAGTGGACAACGATGTGCGCCCGGCGGTATGTACATATGAGACAGCTAAGGAGCTATCGCGTATCGCTGTCGCTAAGAATAAAACCTGTAAGATACATATCAAGATAGATACCGGCATGTGCCGTATAGGCTTTCAGGTGACAGAGGAAAGTGCAGATATTATTGCACAGATTGCTAAGCTGCCGAATATTATGATAGAGGGAATATTCACTCACTTTGCAAGGGCAGATGAGCTGTCAAAGGAGCCTGCCTTTGAGCAGTTTGATCTTTTTAAGAGGATGATAGCTCTTGTTGAGGCAAGAGGAGTCGAGATCCCGATTAAGCACTGCTCAAACAGTGCAGGAATAGTAGAAATTCCGGAGTGCAATATGGATATGGTAAGAGCAGGCATCACACTCTATGGTCTGTGGCCGTCAGAGGAGGTAGACAAGAGTAAAATCTCCCTAAAGCCTGTTATGTCGCTGCACAGCAGGGTTGCTTATGTAAAGGAGCTTGAGCCGGGCAGGCATATAAGCTACGGCGGCACATTTACAGTAGAGCATCCTATGAGGATAGCAACTGTCCCGGTGGGATATGGTGATGGATATTCAAGAGGACTTTCAAACAAGGGCTGGGTTCTCATAAAAGGAAAAAAAGCACCTATATGCGGCAGAGTCTGCATGGATCAGTTTATGGTTGATGTGACAGACATACCTGACGTGAAAATAGGCGATGCAGTTACTCTGCTCGGTAAAGACGGGGATGAGACAATCACTATGGAGCAGTTAGGTGAGCTTTCAGGCAGATTCAACTATGAGTTTGCATGTCTTATCACACCGCGTGTTCCAAGAATCTACCACAAAAACTAAAAAAGTGTAACTTTTAAGAATACACTCGAAAAATCTGGAGATACTTTTTGTATACCATAATATGGAGTGTATTCGTGTATGATTATTCAAAGAGGAGATATTTATTACGCTGATTTAAGGCCTGTTGTAGGCTCAGAGCAGGGCGGGATAAGACCTGTCCTTATAATACAAAATGATGTTGGAAACAGACACAGCCCGACGGTAATCTGCGCAGCAATAACCTCGCAGATGCATAAAGCAAAGCTGCCCACCCATGTGGAGCTTGCCTGCAAGGAGTATGCGCTTGCAAAGGATTCGGTTGTGCTTTTAGAACAGCTTCGCACAATCGACAAAAAAAGGCTTAAGGATAAAGTGTGCCATCTTGATGAGGACACACTGCTTAAAATAGACAGGGCGCTTGAAATCAGCTTAGAACTTATTACATAGGATAATAAAAACATTATGTTATATGCAATTATAATTTTATCAATACTTGTAGTGATACTTCTTTTGTGTATTGGAGTATTGCTCTACGGAATGAAAAACAACAAAAAGACTCTCGATGGAATACTTGGAAACGATGATGTCACAGAGGAAGAAATTATTTCCATGGTCAGGGAGGGGCATGAGCAGGGCACAATCCTTGCATCTGAGGCAGAGCTGATACACAATGTGTTTGAGTTTGATGATAAGGAAGTAAAAGATATCATGACTCACCGCAAAAATATCGTAAGCCTCGACGGCAGTATGTCCTTTATTGATGCAATCGAATTTATCATAGATACCGGCAAATCTCGATTTCCGGTCTATGAGAATGATGTTGACAGTATCATCGGAGTCTTACATATCAAGGATGCTTTTACATTTTTTGAAAAAAATGAGGTTTATCGCAGCAGTATCAAGGACATAGACGGGCTTATCCGGCCGGTGGACTTTATACCAGAGACGGTAAACATCAATGATCTGTTTAAAAAGATGCAGTCTAAAAAGAGTCATCTTGCGATGGTTGTGGATGAGTACGGACAGATATCGGGACTTATCGCGATGGAGGATATACTCGAGGAGCTTGTCGGAAATATCGAGGATGAGCACGATGAGGAAGAAAACTACATCAGAAAAAATGATGACGAGACATTTATAATGGACGGCATGACTGAGTTTTCCGATGTGAAGGAGGCGCTGTCACTGCCTGTTGATGATGATGCCTACGAGACGCTTAACGGTTTTATCATATCGCTTTCGGATAAGATTCCGGAGGAGGGGGATAAGACTGTGATTAGCGCATATGGCTACAGATTTTCTGTTATGAGCGTCGAAGATAAGGTGATTAAGCAGGTAATGATTAAGAAACTTGCGCCGGAAGAGAAAAAATGATATTATAAGGTATGGATTATTTTTAAAAGTAGAAAAGAGGATACAAATTATGTCAGGACATTCTAAATTTGCGAATATCAAGCATAAGAAAGAGAAAAATGATGCTGCAAAGGGCAAAATCTTTACAATGATCGGTAGAGAGCTCGCAGTTGCAGTTAAAGAGGGAGGACCGGATCCTGCCAATAACTTCAAGCTTGCACAGGTAGTTGCCAAGGCAAAGGCCAACAATATGCCAAACGATACAATCGAAAGAGGTATCAAAAAGGCAGCAGGAGACGGCAACAGTGTAAACTATGAGACAGCTACATATGAGGGCTATGGACCATCAGGCACAGCTATTATCGTAAAGTGTCTTACAGACAATAAGAACCGTACAGCGGCAAATGTCCGCAATGCCTTTACAAAGGGACAGGGAAGCATCGGTACACAGGGCTGTGTATCATACATGTTTGACGAAAAAGGCCAGATCATCATCGACAAGGAAGAGTGCGATATGGATGCAGATGACCTTATGATGCAGGCACTCGATGCAGGTGCTGAGGATTTTGCCGATGAGGATGACAGCTACGAGATTACAACTGCACCTGCTGATTTTGATGCAGTCAGGACTGCTCTTGAGGAGGCTGGCATCACAATGGCTTCAGCAGAGGTCACAATGATTCCACAGACATATGTCACACTGACAGATGAAGCTGACATCACAAATATCGGCCGTATCTTAGACCTTCTTGACGATGATGACGACGTCCAGGAAGTATACCACAATTGGGAAGAGTAAACTAAATATTATATATCACGGGTTTTAGCGGGAGGAGAATATGAAAAAGATTCTATTTGTAGCTTCAGAGTGTGTACCATTTATAAAAACAGGAGGTCTTGCAGATGTGTGCGGTGCACTTCCTAAAGAGTTTGACAAGAACTATTGGGATGTAAGGGTTGTAATACCTGATTATAGCTGTATACCGGAGCAGTATCGCAATAATTTTGAGTATGTTACCCATTTTTACATGAGCTCAGGTCCATACGTGCAGGACAAGTATGTTGGAGTGCTCAAATATGAGCAGGACGGCGTTACATATTACTTTATTGACAATCAGGAGTTCTTTACAGGATTTTCTCCATATACTTCTGACACTAAGTTTGAGATTGAGAAGTATACATTCTTTGACAAGGCTGTACTCTCAATGCTCCCGCTTATTGATTTTAAGCCGGATATTATACACTGTCATGACTGGCAGACAGGTCTTCTGCCTGTATACTTAAAGAATGAGTTTGCCGCAAATCCATTCTTCTGGGGTATCAAGACTATTATCACTATCCACAATCTTAAGTTCCAGGGAATATGGGACAGGGAGTGGGTACAGGGTGTTTCAGGTCTTACAGACAATCTGTTCACACCGGACAAGCTTGAGTTCAAGAAGGACGCAAATATGCTTAAGGGTGGTCTTGTATATGCTGACTATATCACAACTGTCAGTGATACATATGCAAACGAGATTCAGACAGAGTACTATGGTGAGGGATTAAACGGACTCTTAAGTGCCAGACATTTTGATATGCAGGGTATCGTAAACGGTATTGATTACAATGCCTATGACCCACAGACTGATGGTAGGATCTATTGCAATTACAATGCTTCCGATTTCAGAAAGAAGAAGTTCAACAACAAGACAAAGCTTCAGCAGGATCTTGGCCTTGCAGTTGACAAGAAGAAGTATATGATAGGTCTTATTTCAAGACTTACAGACCAGAAAGGTCTTGACCTTATCAATCATGTGATTGAAGGTATCGTGGACGATTTCACACAGCTTGTTGTTATCGGTACAGGAGATCCTCAGTACGAGAATATGTTCAGACACTATGCATGGAAATACCCTGACAGGGTTTCAGCAAATATCTGTTACTCCGATGATCTGGCTCACAAGCTCTATGCGGCTGCTGATGCATTTCTGATGCCGTCCAGATTTGAGCCTTGCGGTCTGACACAGCTTATCTCATTCCGCTATGGTACAGTTCCGATTGTTCGTGAGACAGGAGGTCTCAAGGATACGGTTCAGCCTTACAATGAGTATGAAAATTCAGGAGATGGCTTCTCATTCTCAAACTACAACGCCGATGAGATGCTTGCAGTCATCAATTATTCTAAGCACATCTTCTTTGATAAGAAGCGTGAGTGGAACCAGATTGTGGACAGGGGCATGGCCAATGATTTCTCTTGGAATGCTTCCAAGTTCAAATATGAGGGATTATACAATTACCTTATTGGTGAATAAAATATTTTGGTGAAATTGTGGTTTTGCATAACATTTTGCCCCGCCATTCATGGCGGGGTATTTTTTATATATTAGGTGCATGATACCTTTTGACCCTTTAATCATAAAATCGAAAAATTACTTTAGAAAATTTACACAGAACAGAAGAAATATGTTATTATATACTCTGTAAATCAAAATACGGAGGTTAGTTACATGGCAACGAGGAAGAAATCCTCAGCAAAAAGACAGACAAAAAAGGAGAGAATGGCTCAGATAGAGAGGCAGCAGGCCTTTAAAAAGGAAATATTTCTCTGGATAGTAGTAGCTGTTTCAATCCTTTTATTTATAAGCAATTTTGGAATAGGCGGTCATTTGGGAAACGCAGTAAGCGGTTTCCTTTTTGGTGTGTTTGGAATGGTGGCATATATTTTTCCGCTTGTGCTTCTGGTGGGCAGCTTTTTTGCTGTGTCCAATAAGGGCAATTCATATGCTATCATGAAGCTTGTTATGACCATAGTTCTCATATGGTTTATATGTGTGTTTATGTACCTGGCAGTGTATGGTGAATTCGCGGTTTCGCCGGTGCAGTCATATATTGACAGTGTTGAAAGACATTCAGGTGGTGGCTTTATAGGTGCTCTTATAGGCTGCATTTTAGTTCCGGCTGTAGGAATTATAGGAGCATATGTGGTGACAATAGTTGTAATGATTATCTGTCTTGTGCTTATTACAGGTAAATCATTCATGAAGGGCATGAGAAATGGCGGTCGCAAGGTATACGAGTCAGCGCGTGAAAATAATGAGAGATATCAGGAGTATCGGCAGTATAAGTCAAGAGAGCGCCAGACGAAAGCTGCTTTGGCTTCGGATGATACAGAGGGCGACTTAAAGGATACTGCAAAAGGTGGCAGAAGGAGTAAGCGTGCCGGCCGAAGGATGGACAATAAGATAACAGGCGTGTCACTTGATACAAAAATTGATGGCAGTGAAAACATGCTGGATTCAGGCATGGCAGGTAGTGATACAGCGAATGTGGGGATATTTGGACAAGGTGCAGCAGCTACAGATGCGCTTGGTGAGATAACTATAGAGAATTACCCGAGTTCACCTGCAATAAAGGAGAAAAAGACGACAAGCCTTACATCAGGGGATGCAGGTGAGATAGTGCAGACACCTGACTTTGGTGTGGCATCGGAGCCTGTTTCGGTTTTGGGCGGCACAGCCGATAGTGATAGTGCAGATGAGCTTGGCAGAAAGACCCTGCAGCAGATTAATGGCACAAAACCGGACGGCTCGGGTGCAGCAGCTACAAGCCATGTGTCGCAGATACCTATATCGGGCTGCGTGGAGCCTGATATATCTGATGATTTTGGCATACAAAAAGATAATGAGCTGCAATCAAAATTATCAGCTTCGGCTGCAGATGCGGTAATGACAAAACCACCTGCAGCAGAGCCAGGTAAGAAAAATGTCAAATCAGACAAGGATGAGCTCGCCAAAGAGGTTGAAAAAGTCAGCGAGCAGATAGCAGCAAATGACGCAGAAAATGCAATCCAGCAGAAGCCGTATGTATTTCCAACGGTTGATCTGCTTAAGGCTCCCGACAGGGGTAAAACCGGTGATTCGCAGGCACATCTGCGTGAGACGGCTGCAAAGCTGGAGCAGACGCTCAATGTGTTTGGTGTGAATGCAAAGGTGAATAACATAAGCTGCGGTCCTGCGGTTACGAGGTTTGAAATTACACCGGAGCTTGGAGTGAAGGTATCAAAGATTGTGAATCTTGCAGATGATATAAAGCTCAATCTGGCTGCAGCAGATATACGAATCGAGGCTCCGATTCCTGGAAAAGCCGCTGTAGGTATCGAGGTGCCAAACAGTCAGAGTGTTGCTGTTTCCTTCAGGGAGCTTGTGGAGTCTGAAGAATTTAAAAATGCCAAATCAAAGATTACCTTTGCAGTGGGAAAAGATATTGCAGGCAAGGTTAAGGTTACGGATATCGCAAAAATGCCACATCTTTTAATTGCAGGTGCTACCGGCTCAGGTAAGTCGGTTTGTATCAATACAATTATCATGAGTATACTATACAAGGCAAAGCCGGATGAGGTAAAGCTGATTATGATTGACCCGAAGGTGGTTGAGCTTAGTGTATACAATGGCATACCGCATCTGATGATTCCGGTTGTTACAGATCCTAAAAAAGCTGCAGGAGCATTAAACTGGGCGGTTTCAGAGATGACAGACAGATACGAGAAGTTTGCAAACAGCGGTGTCAGGGAAATAAACGGTTACAATGCCATGATTGATGCAATGGATGGCAAGGACACAGAAAAACCGCCAAAGATGCCACAGATTGTCATTATAGTGGACGAGCTTGCAGATCTTATGATGGTTGCATCAAAGGATGTAGAGGAGGCAATATGCAGGCTGGCACAGCTTGCGAGAGCAGCCGGTATACATCTGATTATAGCTACACAGAGGCCTTCTGTTAATGTTATTACGGGTCTCATCAAGGCTAATATGCCAAGCCGTATCGCATTTGCGGTTACAAGCGGTGTTGACAGTCGTACCATACTTGATATGAATGGTGCGGAAAAGCTCCTTGGAAAGGGAGATATGCTATTTGACCCACAGGGTGTTCCGAAGCCCCTTCGAGTACAGGGCGCATTCGTTTCAGATAAAGAAGTTTCCGATATTGTGAAATTTATTATTGAAAATAATGAGAATGCACAGTACAGTAATGATGTGGCACAAAAGATGGAGAGCCTGTCGAATGATACGACAAATACAACCGTTACCATTTCAGATGTTGAAAACACGGATGATGGCAGGGATTCCTACTTTGCGGAGGCTGCATCAATCATCACGGACAAGGAGAGAGCTTCAATCGGAATGCTTCAAAGATACCTTAAAATTGGCTTCAACAGGGCGGCCCGCATCATGGATCAGCTCGAAGAGGCCGGTGTAGTGGGACCTGAGGAGGGGACAAAGCCCCGCAAGGTTCTGGTGACTAAAGAGGAATTAGATACTATATTAGAGAATAATTAACACAAAGGAGCAAAGAAAAATGAAAACAGATATTCAGATCGCACAGGAAGCTACAATGCTTCCAATCAAGGATGTAGCAGCAGCTATAGGGATTAAAGAGGATGACTTAGAGCTTTATGGAAAGTATAAGGCAAAGATTTCCGATGAGCTCATCAATCGCACAAAGAAAAATCCTGACGGAAAGCTCATACTTGTTACAGCTATAAACCCGACTCCTGCAGGAGAGGGAAAGACAACCACAAGCGTCGGTCTTGGAGAGGCATTTGGACGCCTGGGAAAGAAAGCACTTATCGCACTTCGTGAGCCGTCACTTGGACCTTGCTTTGGTATCAAGGGAGGAGCAGCCGGTGGCGGATATGCACAGGTTGTCCCAATGGAGGATTTAAATCTTCATTTTACAGGAGATTTTCATGCAATTACATCTGCGAACAATCTGCTTGCAGCACTTCTTGACAACCATATCCAGCAGGGAAACGAGCTTGGTATCGACCCGCGCCAGATTGTGTGGAAGAGATGTATGGATATGAATGACCGTGTCCTTAGAAATATCGTTGTTGGTCTTGGAAGCAAGATGGACGGAATGGTCAGAGAAGATCATTTTGTCATCACTGTAGCATCTGAAATTATGGCAATACTCTGCCTGGCCGATGATATGGCAGATTTAAAGAAGCGACTTGGAAGAATTATCGTGGCGTATACCTTTGACGGAAAGCCTGTCACAGCCGATGATCTTCAGGCTACAGGCTCTATGGCAGCTCTCTTAAAGGATGCCTTAAAGCCGAACCTTATCCAGACACTTGAGCATACACCGGCAATAGTTCACGGTGGACCTTTTGCCAATATAGCACATGGCTGTAACAGTGTCCGTGCCACAAAGACAGCATTAAAGCTTGCAGACTATGTTATCACTGAGGCAGGCTTTGGCGCAGATCTTGGCGCAGAGAAGTTCTTTGATATCAAGTGCCGTATGGCAGGGCTTAAGCCGGATGCAGTTGTACTTGTTGCAACAATCAGAGCATTAAAATATAATGGCGGCGTGCCGAAGGATGAGCTTTCATCAGAGAATCTTGATGCACTTAAGGCTGGAATCGTAAATCTTGAGAAGCATATTGAGAATCTTCACAAGTTTGGAGTGCCTGTAGTTGTTACATTAAATTCATTTGTCACAGATACAAAGGCTGAGACTGATTTTGTAGAGCAGTTCTGTAAAGAAAGAGGTTGTGAATTTGCACTCTCAGAGGTATGGGAGAAGGGTGGCGAAGGCGGAATTGACCTTGCCAACAAGGTACTTGAAACAATCGAGCACAAGGAAAGCAATTTTAAGGTGCTTTATGATGACAGCCTCTCACTTAAGGAAAAGATTGAAACTGTTGCAAAAGAAATATATGGAGCAGATGGTGTTACATATTCTCCGGCAGCAGAGAGAGAGCTTAAGAGGATTACAGACCTTGGAATGGGAGATTTTCCAGTATGTATGGCAAAGACACAGTATTCGCTTTCTGATGATGCAAAGAAGCTTGGCAGACCGAGCGGCTTTAAAATCAATGTACGTGAGGTTTATGTGTCAGCAGGTGCAGGCTTTGTGGTAGCAGTAAACGGTTCTATCATGACTATGCCGGGACTTTCAAAGAAGCCGGCTGCATACGGCATTGATGTGGATGACAATGGTGTTATCACAGGATTATTCTAGGAGGGAATATGGCTAATCTAATAGACGGAAAATTTATTTCAACGCAGATTAAGGATGAGCTTAAGGAAGAAGTAGCAGAGCTTAAGAAAAAGGGTATCGAGGGGTGCCTTGCGGTGATTCAGGTCGGAAATGACCCTGCATCATCAGTGTATGTGCGCAACAAGAAAAAGGCATGTGAGTATGTCGGAATAAAATCGCTTTCATATGAACTTGCAGAGGAGACTACACAGGAGGAAATATTAGAGCTTATCGAAAAACTCAATGCTGATGTTTCTGTAAATGGTATTCTCTGTCAGCTTCCGCTGCCAAAGCATATAGATGAGGATGCGGTTATTGATGCTATTGATCCAAAGAAGGATGTTGACGGCTTCAGTCCACAGAGTGTTGGAGCGATGGTTATAGGAAAGCCGGGCTTTTTACCGTGTACTCCGGCCGGTATCATTCAGCTTTTAAAGAGAAGCAATATAGATATTGATGGTAAAAGCTGTGTTGTGGTTGGCAGAAGCAATATAGTCGGCAAGCCTATGTCACTTCTCATGCTTAGGGAGAATGCAACTGTTACGGTATGCCATTCACATACAAAGGATTTAAAAGATGTATGTAAAAATGCTGATATACTTATAGTGGCAATAGGAAAGCCTAAGTTTATAGATGCTTCATATGTGAAGGATGGTGCGGTTGTAATTGATGTTGGAATCCACAGAAATGCTGAAAATAAGCTGTGTGGTGATGTGGATTTTGATTCTGTTGTGTCTAAAGCGTCACATATCACACCTGTACCGGGCGGTGTAGGTCCTATGACAATTGCGATGCTCATGAGCAATTGTGTTGAGGCTATGAAGAGATAATTAGACAATTAGACAATAAGTAAGAGGATTAGATGTATGAGATGTGCCAATTGTGGTAATGAATTGAAGGCGGGCAGTCTGTACTGTGATGTCTGTGGGCATCCGGTTCAGATAGTGCCTGATTACAACGAATTTGATGATTATCTTGATAATCTGGTTGGAAATGATGAAAGGCGAACTGATGGACAAAAGACTGCAAAGCCTGTGTCTGATATGACAATCAGGTTTGATGAGCCGGTGAGGGAACAGCTTCATAGTGCCGGTCAGCGGAACGGACAAAAACCGGACAGAATGTCACAGTCTGTAAAGCAGCAGGTGAGACAGGCTCAGACAGGTGAGCAGCAGTCTCAGACGAAACAACCGTGTGAGAAGCCGCCGTCTGACGGACAGAGGGCAAAGAGAGCGCAGCAGAAGAAGATAATTATTATATCAGCTGTAGTGTGCGCTGTAGCAATTGTAATACTTATTGCAGCTATTACACGTAATGTAAGCAGATCACATGACAATTCATTTGATTATCAGGTGAAGCAGGCAAAGGCAGCTTATTCGGCGGGGAATATAAATTCCGCGGTTTCTTATTATGAGAAGGCTTTGTCGATTGATTCGGATAATACAGATGTCAGATTTGCTTTGGCTGATATATATATGTCGAAGAAGGATTATGATGCCGCTCTTGTGCTGTATCAGGAAATTATCAATATTGATCCAAAGAGCAAAGAGGCTTATAAGAAGCTTATCTCGATTTATGAATCAAAAAAGGATTATGATGCAATTGCTGCGCTGCGTGAGAGTGCTAAGGATGCATCTGTTTTAAAGCTTTTTGCGGATTATACTGTATCTAAACCGCAGTTTAGCAAGAGCAGTGGCAAGTATGGAGAGACTATTGAGCTTTCTATAGATGCAGACAGCGATACCAAAATATACTATTCATATGATTCGGATAATCCTTTGACCAGAGGAGAAAGATATTATAGCCCGATCACCCTGGACAAGGAAGGCACATATGAGATAACAGCTGTTGCGGTTGATGACAGAGGAATCAAAAGCGAGGTGGCATCTGCCAAGTATGAAATCGAGTTTGAGGTACCGGATGCACCGGAGATAGACCCTGACGGAGGTACGTTTGGTGCACAGACAGACATTACAATCACAGTACCTGAAAATTGCAAGGTATACTATACCTGGGATTCGTCAGATCCGAGTGCTGCATCAACAGAGTATACAGCTCCAATACCTGTTCCTGAGGGAAATAATGTGCTTTCTGTTATTGCGATAGACCAGAATACCGGAAAGTGCAGTGATATATACAGATCAAGATTTGAATTTTATATGAATTAATAAAAAACACGCATGAGTTGATTAATCATGCGTGTTCTTTTTAATGAAATTATTTGTTATGGCTGTAAAGCCTTTATTGTATCCGGATTCTGTGTGGATGTACAGTACTCTTTGTTCGAGACAAAATCTGTGAAATACACATACTGTGATGTTACGTTTATGTTGCAAAACTCACCCTTTGCAAGCTCTTTAAAGCCGGTGCCATCATTTTTTACAACACACAGTGCCGGATTATCACCGCCGCGCTGATAGAATATCAGACTGCCATATACATTGTAATGCTCAATATTGGCTTCCGTTAAAACTACAGGATTGGGATTGTTGATATTCACATGGACAATTGCATTGTCACGATTTACATCTATGTAGTACACATTTGTGTCATCCAGCACAACCGGCTTGTAGCAGTTGCAGTCGTAGAATAAGGCTTCACTCTGTGAAGCAGTGTCATATCTGTATAGCTGTCCGTTTTTTGGATTATTATAATAAAAATACCGGTCTGATGTGTTGCAGGTGAACAGATAGTGACTTTTTATTTTCTTTTTTTCTTCTCCATCTATTCTGATACGGTATAGAGAGGTAGCGGTTTGTGTGTCATAGTGCAGATAGTATATATAATTGCCTATCAGGGATGCATAGATGCATGGGTCAGGATCCAGTACGGTGGAGCCGTGGCCATTTCTTTTTATACGGCAGAGACTGTTCCTGTCATATGAAAAGAAGGTCTGACTTGTGATTTTCTGATTGTTGTTTCTTACGTAATAGACATAGTTTTTATCTGCGTTTATGTACATGGCGGTGTCATTGCTCAGCTTATGTATATTGCTGCCGTCTAAGTTCATGGCATACAGCCTGCCGTTGTCGTTTGTATTTGAGAAAAATACTTCACCGTCACTTTCACAGAAGAGCCCGGCATTGTACAGATTACCTGCAGTATTACCATTTACATAGGATGAATTAAGCTTTACCTTTGATACAAAATGGTATATAACAAGGCCTGTGATGCATATTAAAATTAGTGGAATAATTATTTTTAGATATTTTTTCATGTAATTCTCCCCAGTGTATTTGAGATTTATGCTTAGATATTAACTAAATTATATCTATATATGATAAATCTTTCAAGGATTACTTGCCTTTATATAAATTTTGTAATAATATTTTATTATATCTTTTTTAGGAGACAATAATGGAAGATTTAATGAAATTGAGAGCGTCTATCGATGAGATAGACAGTGAAATAGTCAGATTATATAAGGAAAGAATGGATATCTCAAAGCACGTTGCCGAGTATAAGATAACCACCGGCAAAAAGGTCTTTGACAAGGCGAGAGAGGATGAAAAGCTTGAGAAATTATCGTCTCTTGCAGATGATGAGTTTTTGAAGCACGGTATAGTTGAGCTTTTTGAACAGATTATGTCGACCAGTAGAAAGAAGCAGTATCAGCTTATGACTGAGCATGGCATAGTGGAGAAGGAGAACTTTACTGAGGTAGACAGCCTGGATTTTTCCAATGCAAGGATTGTGTTTCAGGGAGTTGAGGGTGCATACTCACAGCTTGCCATGAAGACATACTTTGGCGAGAACTGTAATGGCTACAATGTGGATACGTGGAAGGATGCCATGGAGGATATCAAATGCGGAAAGGCTGATTATGCAGTGCTTCCGATAGAGAATTCTTCAGCCGGTATTGTATCGGAAAACTATGATTTGCTTGTTGAATACGACAATTATATAGTTGGGGAGCAGATTATACGCATCGACCACAGTCTGATGGGACTTCCGGGTGCAAAGATTTCTGATATCAGGACTGTGTACTCACATCCGCAGGCGCTTATGCAGTGCTCAGATTTTTTTGATGAGCATAAGGATATTAATCAGGTGGCTGTCAGGAATACAGCTTTTTCTGCAAAGAAGGTAAAGGATGACGGAGATATCACACAGGCTGGCATAGCTAGCCATATCTCGGCTGATATATACGGGCTTCAGGTGCTTGAGAGTCGCATACAGAACAATAAAAACAATGCAACAAGGTTTATAATTGTGTCAGCAAAAAAGGTATGTCGCAGGGATTCGGACAGGATAAGCATCTGCTTTGAGACTCCTCACAAGAGTGGTGCACTGTATCATATGCTGGCACACTTTATATACAATGGAATCAATATGTTAAATATCCAGTCTCGTCCGATATCTGATAAGGCGTGGGAGTACAGGTTCTTTGTTGATTTTGAAGGGCGTTTTACGGATACAGCGGTGCAGAATGCGTTAAGAGGCATAAGGGAAGAGGCAATTGCCCTTAAGATTCTTGGTACATATTAGATTATAGAAATTTAGATAAAAGTGTTGACAACAGAAATTGTCTGTGCTATATTCTAATAGTTGTATGAAAACAAAGTAGAGTATCCACTCTCACCTAAGCGCAATGGCGCGACTTAGCGTTAATATTTTCAAACATTTGTGTTGAAGATTGTATAGTGGATAGTCTGCCTATCCACTATTTTTTATGGAGGTACAAGACCATTAGCGAATTAATGATTAATGAACAGATCAGAGACAGAGAAGTTCGACTGATTGGAGCGGATGGAGAGCAGTTAGGAATTGTTTCTTCAAGAGAAGCTCAAAAGATTGCAGACGAGGCAGGACTTGATTTAGTAAAGATAGCACCAAATGCAAAGCCACCTGTATGTAAGGTGATTGATTATGGTAAGTATCGTTATGAGCAGGCCCGTAAGGAAAAGGATGCAAAGAAAAAGCAGAAGACCGTTGAATTGAAAGAGATTCGTCTCTCACCTAACATTGAGGCTAACGACTTGAATACCAAGATGAATGCTGCAAAGAAATTTCTTGCAAAAGGAAATAAGGTAAAGATCACACTCAGATTCAGAGGACGTGAGATGGCTCATATGAATGCAAGCAAACATATCCTTGATGATATAGCGGAGAATCTTTCAGATGTAGCGGTAGTGGAGAAAGCACCAAAGGTTGAAGGAAGAAGCATCGGTATGGTGCTGGCAGAAAAGAGATAACAATTTAAGGAGGAACACACAATGCCAAAAATGAAAACAAGCAGAGCAGCTGCAAAACGTTTCAAAGTTACAGGAACAGGAAAGTTAAAAAGAAATAAAGCCTACAAGAGACATATCTTAACTAAGAAAACAACAAAGACAAAGAGAAATCTCAGAAAAGCAACAATGACAGATGAGACAAATGTTAAGAATATGAAGAAGATTTTACCATACATGTAATCGGTAGTATTAGTTAAGGAGGAATCAACAAATGGCAAGAGTTAAAGGCGGTTTAGGCGCTAAGAAAAGACATAACAGAACATTAAAGTTAGCAAAGGGTTATAGAGGCGCTAGATCTAAGCAGTATAGAGTAGCAAAGCAGTCAGTTATGAGAGCACTTACAAGCTCATACGCTGGACGTAAAGAGAGAAAGAGACAGTTCCGTCAGTTATGGATTGCTCGTATCAACGCAGCAGCTCGTCTCAACGGACTTTCATACAGCCAGTTCATGCACGGCTTAAAGTTAGCAAACGTTGACCTTAACCGTAAGGTATTAGCTGATATGGCTGTTACAGATGCAGCAGGATTTGCTAAATTAGTAGAGGTTGCTAAATCTAAGCTTGCTTAGTTTAGCGTAAAGAGATATATGAAAAAAGCTGCCGGGCTTCACATGAAGCCCGGCAGCTTTTTTATTCTTGAGCTTTTTTGTATTTACTGCGATACTCCTTAGGCGAAAGGCCTTTTATTTTATGAAAGGTCTTTGAAAAATAAAGGCTGTTATCAAACCCTATAGAGCCTGCAATTGCTGTGATGGACAATGAGGAGTGTTTAAGCAGATAGCATGCCTGTTTGATTCTGAAATCGGTCAGATATTCCTTTGGCGATACACCTAGGATGCTCTGGAAGGAACGGAACAGGTGACTTCGGCTTAAGCCTATATATGATGCAATATCCTCAACGGTGATAGGGTATGAATAGTTGGCGGAGATGTATTCGATGCCCTTTTGTACATAGGAGTTTGCACTGTTTTGTGGTGGCTTTGATGTGGCGGCGCTGACAAAAAGAGCGAGGGTGGTGTAGAGTCGCCCGGTCATTTCGAGTGCATTTTCAAATTCTGTGCCTCTGGCGTCGTATATATGCATGAGCTGTCTTTTGATTTCGTTTCCGTTTGATACACTGTGTATGTATGGATGCGCTTTTGTGAAATCAGTGGCTCTTAAAATGGTTGCAGCATCGCTGCCGGTAAAGCCTACCCAGGTATATTCCCAAGGATCTTTTTCATCAGCCTGATAAATCACTTCGGTATTTGGATATACGAGAAACGCATCACCGGGAGTTAATGTGTGAACACTGCCATTTACAGTGTAGCGGCCTTTACCGCTTATGATATAGTGAATCAGATAATGGTCTCTGATACCGGGACCCCACTGATACAGGCTATCACAGCTCTGGAAGCCTACATTATATACTGACAGAGATACAAGTTCTTTTTCTTTTACGATATAGGAGTTTTTATATTTATTGTTCATATTGCCTACCTTTACAACATTTTTACATATTTCTTCTACATTTTATTCTATACAAAAATGAGCAAATGCGCTACAATAAATTTAACAAAAATGAAAAGGAGATATTTATTATGGCAATTTTAGTTACTGGTGGAGCCGGATATATCGGAAGCCACACATGTGTGGAGCTTCTTGATGCAGGCTACGATGTTGTAGTACTTGACAATCTTTCAAATTCATCTGAGAAGTCACTTGACAGAGTTAAGGCTCTTACAGGCAAAGAAGTAAAGTTCTATAAGGGAGATATCCTTGACAGAGACATCTTAAATAAGATTTTTAAGGAAGAAAAGATAGATAGCTGTATTCACTTTGCAGGACTCAAGGCAGTAGGAGAGTCTGTGGCAAAGCCTTGGGAGTACTATAACAACAATATCGCAGGAACACTTACACTTGTTGATGTGATGAGACAGAATGGCTGCAAGAGCATCATTTTCTCTTCATCAGCTACAGTATACGGAGATCCAGCACAGATTCCTATCACAGAGGAGTGTCCAAAGGGACAGTGTACAAACCCATATGGCTGGACAAAGTCTATGCTTGAGCAGATACTTATGGATATCTACAAGGCAGATAATGAGTGGAATGTCATCCTGCTTCGTTACTTTAATCCAATCGGAGCTCATAAGAGCGGTACGATGGGTGAGAATCCAAACGGTATCCCAAACAACCTCATGCCTTACATCACACAGGTGGCAGTAGGTAAACTCAAAGAGCTTGGAGTATTTGGAGATGACTATGATACCCCTGACGGAACAGGTGTGAGAGATTACATACATGTAGTTGACCTTGCGGTTGGACATGTAAAGGCTTTAAAGAAAATCGAGGAGAATGCAGGTCTTTGCATCTACAATCTGGGAACAGGACACGGCTACAGCGTGCTTGATATCGTAAAGAATTTCGAGGCGGCAACAGGCGTTAAAATTCCTTATACAATCAAGCCTAGAAGACCTGGCGATATCGCTACATGCTACTGTGACCCATCAAAGGCCAAGAGAGAGCTCGGCTGGGAAGCACAGTATGGTATCAAGGAGATGTGTGCCGACTCATGGAGATGGCAGAAGAACAATCCTAACGGATACGATGATTAATTATCAGAAATATTGGCGCCCGGAGTACACTCTGTGACACGCAATACCTCGCATGCGCTAACGCCTTGCCCCACCGTCCATGGTGGGGCATTTCTATTTGTGAAGCATAATTCTACAGTATCTAAACAGCACCGCTAGTCGCTTATGCGGGGTATTGTGCATCACAGACTGTACTCCGGGCATTTTACATGATATTGATATAATATCACAATAAAAAGTCCAATTATCCCCTAAAAACCTAGCTGTATTCGCTTTTATAAGGGTTCAAAACATTCATTTTACTACTAATTTACTACCTGCGAGCGAGCCTTGATACGTTGATTTAACCCGATTTAAGAAGTTATGAATACAGCACATCAGTATTGAAACAACAAAAAATTGAATATTTCATAGACTATGGAACTCCTAAAAATGACGTTCCTTTTCTATTTCCAGCCGTTCTTTATGGACGGCTATTTTATTACCCAAAATGAAAGGAGCATTAGATTTATGAAAAAGATATTGAAACGATTGTGTACGGGCGTACTTGCCCTAGCGACTGTCGTTACCACCTTACCGAGTACAACCGTTCATGCAGAAAGTAAGCAATACTGGACGCAATCCAATGAGCGTGTCGGTATCGTTGAAAAAGTAATGAATGACGGTTCGATTGGTTCTACCTTTAATGAGGGGCATTTGACCGTTGAGGGCGAGGACGCTTATTGTATCGACATTAACACAGATTTTAAGAACGGCTATAAGACCAGAACTGACGCAAGCTCACGCATGACTGCCGACCAGATAAGCGACGTTGCCTTATCCATTGAATATGTAAAACAGTACACAGACAGCCACAGCGGAATAAGCAACAATCACGCCTACCTTTTAAGACAGCTTGTGGTCTGGCAGAGATTAAGCGTTCATCTGGGCTGGCAATGCGACAACGTGCGAGCTTCTTATGATGAAATACCAAAGGCAACGCAGGACGAAGTTTTCGCAGGGGCGAAATCCTTTGTCAAAGAGAATAAAGGACGTTATGAATGTGGCGGTTATATCTACTCTGGCGAGGGGCAGGAACTAGGACAGTTCTGGGCGAACTTAAACGTCGGAAATGCCACCTTGAAGAAATCTTCTAGTAATGCCAGCATTACAGACGGTAACGGGAATTACTCTATCGCTGGTGCAACTTACGGTGTCTTTTCTGATAAAGACTGCACGAAACAGCTTGCTACCCTTACGACTGATAGTAACGGCAATACAGAGATTGTAGAGGTCAAAGCAGGAACAGTTTATATCAAGGAATTATCCGCTCCGAAAGGATATAAGGTTGATGATACGGTCTATTCCTTAAAGGTAGAAGTCGGAAAAACAGCGACCTTGAATGTATCTGATACACCGAAAGTAACAGACACTTTGATTGAGCTTTTCAAAATCGACATGGAAACACAGAAAGACAACCCACAAGGGAACGCTTCTCTGGCAGGTGCGGAGTTTACATGGAAATATTATGACGGTTATTACAACAAGAACAATCTTCCAGAAAAAGCTACTCGTACATGGACGACAAAGACAATCGCTGAAAAGGACAGCGACGGTACAGTCCATTATGTTACAAAATTAGCTGACGCATACAAAGTATCTGGCGACAGCTTCTATATGCAGGACGGAAAAGCGGTTCTTCCTTTAGGAACGCTAACCGTTGAGGAAACAAAAGCTCCAAACGGGTACTTATTGGACGGTGCATATATGCAGGCTGGCGATAAGTCCGAACAGATGAAAGGCTTATATGTAACACAGATTACCGAGGACGGCGACCTTGCCGTATTATCTGGAAGTAACCAGTTTTCCGTATCAGACAAGGTTATCCGTGGCGGTGTCAAAATTCAGAAACGAGATTTAGAAACGGGCGATACAAAGCCACAAGGAAGTGCGACCTTGAAAGATACTGCCTTTGACATCATTTCCTTAAATGATAATGCGGTATTGGTTGAGGGCAAGCTATACAAGAAAAATGAAGTGGTAAAGACAATCCATACGGATATTGAGGGTATCGCTTCTACTTCTGCCGACCTCTTACCTTATGGAAACTTCCGTATCGTTGAGAGTGAAGCTCCCGACGGTTACTTGACTGACGGTGCAAAACCGATTGATTTTACAATCACAGAAAATGGAAAAATCGTTGATTTAACCGACGCAACCCATTCTATCTACAATCAGATTAAGCGTGGCGATATTGAGGGCGTAAAAATCGGTGCAGGAACACACAAGCGTCTTGCTGATGTTCCGTTTAGGATCACAAGCAAGACGACGGGAGAAAGTCATATCGTGGTAACTGATGATAACGGACAGTTCTCTACTTCTGCTGAATGGGCTAGTCATAAGCACAATACCAACGCAGGAAAGACCAGTGAGGACGGTGTGTGGTTTGGAACTTCTGAACCAGACGACAGCAAAGGGGCATTGCCTTATGATACTTACATCATTGAAGAATTGAGATGTGAAAGCAATAAGGGTTTTGAGCTTATCCCACCATTTGAAATCGTAGTATCAAGAAATAATCGTGTGATTGATTTAGGAACTTTGACTGATGAATACGAAAAAGAAATCTCAATCCATACCACAGCAACCAGCAAGGACGGCGAAAAGACAATCCTTGCAGGAAAAGAGGTAACAATCGTTGATACCGTCAAGTTAGACGGTTTGAAGAAAGGCACAAAGTATCAGCTTGTAGGCTGGCAAATGCTGAAAGAAGAAAACGCCGAGCTTATCATTGACGGAAAGCGTGTAGAAAATGACTATACCTTTGTCGCTGATGATGAAGCTATGAAAGTGGAAATTTCCTATACATTCAATGCGTCCGAGCTTGGCGGTAAAAATCTGGTAACATTCGAGGAATTATACGATTTGAGCAATCCAGACGAACCCGTAAAAGTTGCGGAACACAAGGACATTGAGGACGACGGGCAAACGGTATTGATTACCGAACGTATCATCAAGATACATACAACCGCTACCGATAAAGACGGCAACAAAGAGATTGAAGCAGGAAAAGACGTTACAATCGTTGATACGGTTACTTTAGAGGGCTTGGAAATCGGTACAAAATATCAGCTTGTAGGCTGGCAGATGTTGAAAGAAGAAAATGCTGAGCTTATCATTGACGGCAAACGTATAGAGAATGACTATACCTTTATCGCTGATAAAGAAAGCATGAAAGTAGAGATTGCCTTTACCTTTGACGCTTCTTCTCTTGGCGGTAAACAGCTTGTAACCTTTGAAGAATTGTATGATGTAAGCAATCCAGATGAACCGAAAAAGGTTACGGAACACAAAGACATTGAGGACGACGGACAGACGGTTACTATCAAAGAAGTACCCGAAACGCCCGAAGAACCCAAAGAACCAGAGAAGCCAGAAACACCACAGACACCCGATACACCAAAGAAAACAGACAGTCCAAAAACGGGCGACAGTACCAACCTTTACGGACTGCTTGCACTTCTTCTGACTTCTGGTGCTGGGCTGGCTGGAACATATCTTTACAAACGCCGTAAAGTGAAAAAATCATAAGGCGGTAACGATATGATGAAAGAAAAATCACGTTCTCCACCGAAGCTGTCAAACAGCAGACTTCCTCTTATTCTGGCTTGTCTGCTAACAACCTGCAAGAACACGGATAGTCAAGGGTGCGAAGCATACAGTTTACCCTTTACTATCTGTGGGATTGCTGGTACTTCCTTAACCGCCAGAATAAGAAATAGAACAAATCAATCAAAACAACAGAAAGAAACGAGGTAAAACAATATGGAATTAAAATATGTAGTGCCGAACATGGCACAGACTTTTGGAAACTTGGAATTTGCTGGGGAAAACAATGTAAACCAGCAACGCTTGAACGGACGCTTTATGCCCGTATCAAGAAGCTATAACTTGTACTCTGATGTGCAGAGAGCCGACGACATTATCGTAACCATTCCAGCGAAAGCAGGCGAAAAGCACTTTAAACCAGAGCAGAGGGTAAAACTTATCAATCCGAAGATTACCGCTGACGGTAAAAATGTCAAAGGACGTGGCTTTACAAACTATATTTTAACGGCTGATGATATGTTGCCAGTCGAGGAAAGCAAGTAAGGGGGTAAATGATTATGAGATTAGCAAACGGTATTGTATTAGACAAAGAAAAGACATTCGGAACATTGAAATTCTCTGCACTTAGACATGAGGTGCGAGCAGAAAACGACGACGGCTCAACCAGTGAGGAAATCACAAGAAGAACCTATGATTTAAAATGCAGTGTGCAGGAACGCATGATACAAGTGTCAATCCCTGCGGATATTCCAGTCAAGGAATATCCGTATAATGCAGAGGTGGAGCTTGTCAATCCCGTAGCCGATACGGTGGCAAATGCCAACTATCGAGGTGTGGTTGTGGACTGGTATATCAAGGCTGATGATATTGTCTTGAAGAACAAAGGCAATCAAACTGGCAATCCACAGAACCATACACCGCAGGGACAACCGAAGAAATAAGTTGATACATTAGGTTTTCATTGTAGCGATTGTGAAAAATTGTTATAATGTGAATATGTTGAAAGCACGATTTATAATCAAAAATATTTGAATATTTCGCAAAAAACACGATTGCAACTGTCAGTTGACATATTTCCATTCCTAAATGGTGGCTGTGCAACTGCCAATATTGGTACAATAACCATGAAGAAAGGAGTGCTAAAAATGAATATGTCAGACAGAATACAATATTTAAGAAAAACGAAAGGAATATCACAAGAGGAACTTGCTGATAAAGTTGGTGTTTCAAGACAAGCTGTTTCTAAATGGGAAAGTGAGCAAAGTACACCAGACTTAGAAAAAGTAATTATAATGAGCGATTTTTTTGGAGTAACTACTGATTACATTCTAAAGGGCATTGAGCCAGTTAATGATAAAGAACAAAAGAGTAAAGAGATTGCAAGTAAAATACTTTATATCTCATCAACAGCTTTTGTTGCTATTGGGTTACTCTGTGCTTTTGGTGGCTGGTATGAATTGCAAACAATGGAAGTTGTTGCAGGTTCAATGATTATTCAAGCGGTAGGAATTATTGGGTATTTTATTGCAAGAATATTATCAGAAGAAAAAGCAACATTTTATGTAAGTTGGTTTAATATAATTGGGATTACTTTTATGCCTATTTCTATGATTACGGGATATATTTCTATCCTTGTTTTCAAACAAGGCTGGGTAGCACCTTATCCAAATGGAATATTTCATACTTTAACTTTCATATTACTATTCTTCGTGGTTTTAGTTGCAAGTTATACTATTCTAAAAAAGCAAGCAAAATAATTTTATGTTCATTAAGCGGTTAGTCATTACGATTGACCGCTTTTTCCATGCAAAGAAAGGAGCATTTATGACATTCTATAAATACAAGGGAAAGCGTATCAGAGCCAGCGACAAAGGCTTAGTATATCGTTTCTGTGCTGGTACACTTCTGTTTGTATTCGTGGCAGTTCTTTTGCTACTGAATATGAAACAGCTCATGCGTACCGATTGGGAGCATTTCAGCTTGTTAGACAACGGCTTGACGCTTTCCCCTTACAACTTCATAACCATACTGATAGCGACTGGTGTTTGTGCATTGGTCGCTCTTCTGTATTATCGTTTCTGCTATGACAGTTTCAAGAAAATATTACACCGTCAAAAGCTGGCACGAATGGTACTGGAAAATAAGTGGTATGAAGCTGATACCGTACAAGACAGCGGTTTTTTCACTGACCTGCAAAGCAGATCAAGGGAAAAAATCGTCTGGTTTCCAAAGATTTATTATCAAATGGAAAAGGGACTGCTCCATATCCGCTGTGAAATTACGTTAGGAAAATATCAAGACCAGCTTTTACGGTTAGAGGATAAATTGGAAAGTGGCTTGTATTGTGAATTGACCGACAAGACCTTACATGACGGATATATTGAATACACCCTGCTTTATGACATGATAGCAAACCGTATTACCATTGATGAAGTACGGGCAGAAAACGGCTGTCTTAGACTGATGAAAAATCTTGTCTGGGAATATGACGCACTCCCTCACGCTTTGATTGCTGGTGGGACTGGTGGCGGTAAAACCTATTTTCTGCTGACGCTCATTGAAGCCCTACTACATACCAACGCTGTCCTTTACATCTTAGACCCGAAGAACGCTGACCTTGCAGACTTAGGAACAGTTATGGGAAATGTGTATCACACCAAAGAAGAAATGATAGATTGCGTCAATTCGTTTTATGAGGGCATGGTACAGCGAAGCGAGGAAATGAAGCGACACCCAGATTATAAGACGGGCGAAAACTACGCCTATCTGGGACTGCCACCCTGCTTTTTAATCTTTGACGAATATGTGGCGTTCTTTGAAATGCTTGGGATAAAAGAAAGTACGAGCCTACTTAGCCAGTTAAAGAAAATCGTCATGCTGGGACGGCAGGCAGGATATTTCCTTATCGTCGCTTGTCAAAGACCAGACGCAAAATATTTCTCGGACGGGATAAGGGATAACTTCAACTTTCGTGTAGGACTGGGGCGTATCAGTGAGCTTGGTTACGGTATGCTGTTCGGTTCAGATGTGAAGAAACAGTTTTTTCAGAAGCGTATCAAAGGACGTGGCTATTGTGATGTGGGAACAAGCGTAATAAGTGAATTTTACACGCCGTTAGTCCCAAAAGGACATGATTTTTTACAGACAATCGGCAGGCTTGCAGAACAAAGACAAGTCATGCCAGAACAACAAGAAAAGGAGAATAAAACATTATGAGTTATATGGAAATGGAATTAAGAAATGAAACGGGAGAAGCAAGCACAAAAGGGATTTGCCTAAATTTCGGCAACTTCATTGATGACTTGGATTTTTCCAGCGATATGGACTATTACCAATCAGAAGAATACCCGATTGAGCGTTACCATGCGAAAATGAGGGAGCTATTGGAAAAAGCAGAACGCAGACAGCAGGAATTACCGTTACTGTTCTCAATTCCTCTTGAAGAAGAAATGACGTTCTTAAATTGTACGTTCTGTTATCAGTTTATCGTTATGGATAAATCCATATTTATGCGTATGCAACATGAATATGAGCTTGACGAAGAAGCCTTAGAGCTGTGCGAAAACGAGGATATGGACTTCATTGTTTTGTATATGGGTATGAATGTATGCGGATAGTCCACCGAAACGGCAGGAACGGTCAGCGAAGCGAACCAGACCGTGTATGCCGTTGCTGGTGTGGCGTTAGCCACGCCAGCATATACAAGCCCCTCATTATCTAACAGAGGGGCACAATTACGGCGGAAACTTCCACAAAAACCTTTGCAAGTCCGCATAAAATAAGGGTTTTTCGTACCTTTCGCCGTTTGTGATAAAGCCTTGAAATTATCACAAAATCACAAAAATATCACGACTGGGGGTATGACAACTGAATGAAACTGATTTTCTAACCGCCTTGAAAGAGAAACGCTGTGATTACGGCGTAACGCAGACAAGGCTTGCAATCATGGCTGGTATCAGCCGAGAACATTTAAGCCGTATCGAAGCTGGCAGGGTAACATTGACAGAGGATATGAAACACAAGCTCCTTGAAGCCGTGGAAAAATTCAATCCCGACAATCCTATGTTCCTGCTGTTCGACTATGTGCGTATCCGTTTTCCCACAATGGATATAAAGCACATCATCAAAGATATTCTAAAGCTGAATATCAACTATATGCTCCATGAAGATTACGGGCATTACAAATACACGGAGCATTACTATATCGGGGACGTGGTTATCTACACTTCCGCTGATGAAGAAAAAGGCGTCCTGCTGGAACTGAAAGGCAAAGGCTGTCGCCAGTTTGAAAGTTATCTGCTGGCACAAGAAAGAAGCTGGTATGACTTCTTCATGGACGCTTTGGTTGAGGGTGGCGTGATGAAACGCCTTGACCTTGCAATCAATGACAGAACGGGACTGCTGGATATTCCAGAACTGATTAAGAAATGCGAAAACGAAGAATGTATCTCTAAATTCCGTTCCTTTAAGAATTATGGTTCTGGCGAGCTGGTAAAGCACAACGAAGCGGACAAAGGCGGTATGGGGCATACGCTGTATATCGGTTCATTTTCCAGTGAAGTGTACTTCTGCTGTTATGAAAAGAACTATGAACAGTACGCAAAGCTGGGAATACCGATTGAGGAAGTCCCGATTAAAAACCGCTTTGAGATACGTTTGAAAAATGAGCGTGCCTATTATGCGGTACGGGAACTGCTGACGAATTACGACGCAGAGCAGACTGCTTTTTCTATCATCAATCAGTATATCCGTTTTGCCGATAAAGAACCAGACAAGCGAAAAAGCGACTGGAAAACCAATGCCCGCTGGTCTTGGTTCATTGGTGAGGGGCGACCGCCCGTGAAGCTGACGACAAAGCCTGAGCCTTACACATTGGAGCGGACGCTCAACTGGCTACAAAGGCAGGTTGCCCCGACCTTGAAAATGTTGAAAAAGATAGACAAAGACAATCAGACCGACTATTTGGAAACGATTGAACAGCAGGCAAGGCTGACGGAACGCCACCACCAGATAATCAAGCAACAGACCGCTACGGTTGAGGATATGATTGTCAAGGAAAAGGAGTGATGAAAAATGTGGGAATTAGGAAAAGACTTACTGCTGGTATCGCTTGGAATGGGTATCGGCGTAGTCTTGATGTGTATTATAAGCGTCGGCAAAGAAGCTGACAGACACATGGAAGAAATCAAAGAAAAGAAAGTGAGGACAATTAAATGAATTTCGGTCAAAATTTATATCAATGGTTTTTAAGCAACGCACAGTCATTAGTGTTAATGGCAATCGTGGTAATCGGTATCTATTTAGGGTTCAAACGTGAGTTTTCAAAACTCATTGGGTTCTTGGTGGTTGCCCTTGTTGCCGTCGGATTGGTGTTCAATGCTGGCGGTGTAAAAGACGTGTTGCTGGAACTGTTCAATAAGATTATCGGTGCATAATGATTTTCATTGTAGTGCTGGTATGAAAGTGATATGATTATAGCGAGAAGTAAAAAGATTGGAAGTTAATGAGGTAACAAAGAAATGGATAAAGAAAAAATGAGAAAATTTCATTTAGTGTTATATGGACTTGCTATTCCTATTAGCTTATTCGCTTTATATACATTTATCTTTGTTTTTGATAATGGTATAGGGTGGAAAATTGCGTTAATTGTTATTGGCTTGGGGTGGCTTATATCTGCTATTTCTGGTTTTATAACAAATCTAAAAAAATAGAACAGACGACAAATCCCAGTTTCACAACTTCATACCAGCATACATACAAAGCAGTTAGTCTTAGGATTGACTGCTTTTTTCATACCTAAATTTAAGATTTATCAAGATTGGAAGTGATACATTGAATGATATTTTTACGGATATGCAGGCAAAAATCGGCTGTCAATATATTTCAGACCTGCCCTACAAACGTCGTGCGGTGTGGTTTGAATTAAAGCGTATCTGCCTTGCTGATTATCCGACGAAACAATTAGAAGATTTTACACGCTATGTATTCGGCGTTCCCTATGCCGTCATAGCAGAAGCATTGAAGAAAGGACGTGAAAACGTATGAATGAATTAAGGGTGTGTATCGAAAGCACACAAGCAACCAATGAGGAACTATTGTCCGCATGGTTTACCCTGCCGATTGACGAGGAAGAATTTTTAGAAAAGCTGGGAATAGACGCAGAAAGCGAGAACTACCGCATTGTAGACAAAGCACTCCCCTTTTCTGATGATGTACGGGAAGATACCAGCGTCGAAAGGCTCAATGACCTTTATTCCACCTATGCAAGTCTGCCAGCGGATTTGAAAGAAGATTGTGCGGAGCTGTTATGCTGGTTTACTGACCTTGACGAACTGCACAGCCACCGACACGACATTATCCACTATTCATGGTGTAAGAACATGGCTGATGTGGCGAAACATCTGCTCGACAATGACCCTGCCTTTGCAGAGATTGACGAACGCCTAGTCCGATATTTCGATTTTGAAGCCTACGGACAATATCTGGACGATAACGGACATTTCGTGGAAACGGAACACGGCATTTATGAACTGCCCTAGAAATGAGGTGGTCTGATGAGCATTGATGATATGGCAGTCTATATCGCAAACTTAGGCGATTATGTTGAGGGCGGTGTCAAAGGGGCTTGGTTTCGTTTTCCCTTAAATGAGGAAGAAATTAGAGAACGTATCGGCTTAAACGGACGCTATGAAGAATACGCAATACACGATACTGAAAACTTCCCGATGAAGATTGAAGAATACACGTCCATTGATGAACTGAACCGTATCTATGAACTGATACAAGATTTTCCAGAGGAAGTATTGGATAAGCTGGACGATTTTGTTTCTTATTACGGAAGTGTCGAAGAACTGGCAGACCATATCGACGATATTATCTGCTATTCTGGGTGCAACAGTATGGAAGATGTGGCATACCAAAAAATTTATGAAGAAAATGCACTTGGCGAGATACCGCCTGCCCTCTACCATTACATAGACTGTGAAGCCTACGGCAGAGATATTGAGATTGAAGATTACTTTATCGAAACAAGGTACGGTATGTGTGAAATCAAACGATAAGCTGGAAGATCAGCAACAGCATTGTTGCTACTGACAGCGATTTTATTGAGGGACAGTCTGAAACATGGCTGTCCTTTTCTCATTTAGAACTTACGAAATCCCACAAGGGATACCTCTATGCCGTGAGAAACACGGCAGGAATAAAGAAAGGAGCTGAAAGAACTTGAAAAAGATTAAAAGTTACACGGGTATCTGGAACGTGGAAAAAGTCTTGTATGCCATCAACGATTTTAACTTGCCCTTTCCCGTTACCTTTACACAGATTACATGGTTTGTGATTACGGAATTTATCATCATTCTGTTTGGAGACTTACCGCCACTTTCCATGATTGAGGGGGCGTTTCTAAAATACTTCGGTATTCCCGTTTTCCTCACTTGGTTTATGAGCCAGAAAACCTTTGACGGCAAGAAGCCTTACAGTTTTTTGAAATCACAGATAACCTATGCGTTGCGTCCGAAAATCACTTATGCAGGAAAAGCCGTAAAACTGGATAAGCAGATACTACATGAAAATATTACGGCAGTAAGGAGTATGAACTATGTTTCCGATAAAATATATTGACAACAACCTTGTCTGGAACAAGGACAATGAGGTGTTCGCTTACTATGAGCTGATACCCTACAACTATTCTTTTCTATCCGCAGAAGAAAAGTTTATCGTGCATGACAGCTTTCGCCAGCTTATCGCACAGTCCCGTGAGGGTAAAATCCATGCCTTGCAGATAGCGACGGAAAGCTCCATACGAAGTATGCAGGAACAATCCAAACGATTAGTAACGGGGAAACTTCGTGAAGTGGCATTAGAAAAAATAGACGAACAGACCGAGGCGTTGGTTTCTATGATTGGGGACAATCAAGTGGACTACCGCTTTTTTCTTGGCTTTAAGCTCATGGTTACGGAAGAACAGCTCAA